>CWGY01000010.1_pt1 | contig 103719 bp, 96 predicted proteins | sample 678861 | NCBI WGS metagenome assembly CWGY01 (sample SAMEA3735962, study PRJEB9488) | human gut metagenome | biome: ENVO:mammalia-associated habitat; material: ENVO:feces | place: Malawi | collected 2009-02-27
GATTATAACGCGACGGCACGCGGCGGCACTGGGAATAGGGGAGCGGCCGATGTCCAGGCCCTGCGCGAGCGTGAGAGGAACTACAGCGATGACCTCTTCGGGATGTCGCGGCGCTGATCCGGGGCTTATGCCTTCGGTGAACCGCCGCGATACACCGTGACCTTGCATGAGTAAACTCGCCAGCAGATGCCAGGGTCGTCGTCGATGCCATCTTCTCCGAAGCAGGATAGCTCTCTAACACGGCAAGCAAGCCATTCGTCGCTGCGCAGGTTCTCGAGAGCACCCTGGAAAAGCTGGTCATCGTAATCGTGGTAGGGCGTGTAGGGCACCGTTGATCCATCGGCCAGGTGGTATCTGTAGCCCCATTCGCTGATGTCTTTCGAGCACGGACGCACCTCGAGCAGGTCGCCCTCCTTGAGGGAGGCTGCCGACCTCTCGAGGTCCACGTCGCGCTCGGTTTCGCCTTCCTTCCAAGTAGAGTCAGACCAAAGGTCCGCAATTCCAATCTTCTCTACGCCCAGTGGGGCGTCGTCCAGAAAATCATCCGGGGTCACATCCCTGAGGAAAGCCTTGACACCCCGGATGGCGATGGCCTCCTCGAGTGTCCGCGCCTCTGCGTATTCTTCCGTCTTGTAGTCTTCGACGGTGAATTGCTCGCCCTCGTATTTCTCCGGCCTTGGCAGGCCGAGCTCCTCGTCGTTCATTCTTTCAACCTTTCTCGGTTGGACTACGGTAAATAGTGGATCTTGACTCATAGCGGCGCTGAAGGTCACGTTGGACTTTTTCGTCTGGATGGTCCGCGCCGTGTTCAAACTGGCGATATGGGAAGAGTCAGGCAATTGCCCGCCTCTTCTTCTTGTTATTTAATTCTAGATTAGTTGCAGACCGTGCTCGTGTGACCCACCTTGAACACCTCGATGACGAGGCGATCATCCTCGATTACGGCGAGCACGCGGCACGACCCAACTCGGTAACGCCATCCTCCAGTGCGGCTCGCCGTGAGACCCTTGCCGAACGCGTGGGGGTCGACGCAGCCCTCTTTGTTCCTCTCGATCCAGCTCAGGATAAGCAACACGTCGAACCGGCCCATCTTCTTGAGCTGTTCTTTAGCGGCTTTGTCTACTTGGCCCGAAGCGCCAGTGAAAAGGGTAGGACCCATGACGACTCCGAACGGAATCGGAAAAGCGCGGGTGCTATGGCAGGCTGATTGGCAAGGCGATTGCCTAAAAAACCATTACTTTACATAAGATATATTATCCGAAATGGAATGAAATGCCGCAGGGGAGTCGAAGACAACGTAACATTTGAAAACTTGACCAGATGTTCGATGAGATTGTGGGCGCGGGGTGCTTGCGAAGGAGCATTTGAGACGAGGCTTGGGTTAAGGGTCCTTCCAATCGAAGTTGGTTTGTTTGCCTCATCAAATAAGGCGCTTGAGCCTTATTCGGATGGAGCGCGAATCTGATTTCGAGATCTTCTCGGAACGAGACGAGATGTGCTCGCGATATCTATTCTCGAATAGAGACGAGATGCGCTCGCGAATACAATGACGAGGGACCGGCTTCCGTGATCTCTGTGGTGTATTCGCGAGCGCTTACGGCATTTGCCTTGAATTGGCCGATGGGCGCGTCAACGACATTCCTGACGAGTGCGTGTGTTGTCCTTGCTGACGAGACAGCTCAGTTAGATAACGAGCTCGCCTAGATAGAGGGCCGCGCTTGTTGCGGCAACGGCGCCGTCGGCTGCTGCCGTGATGACCTGGCGCAAGGGCTTTTTCCGCACGTCTCCCGCCACGAAGAGACCTGGGGTCTTGGTGCTCATGTCATCCTTCGTGACGATTGACCTATCGTTCGCGAGGTCCACAAGGCCTTCGACAAGCTTGGTCTGGGGCTCATGGCCAACTGATACAAAGATGCCGAAGGAGCCTGGCTCATAGGTCTCCTCGTGGGTGTCACCGGTTCCGTTATCCCTGAATGTCAGGGTGGTTGGCAGAGTTTCCCCGGAAACACCTGTAAGTGTAGTTAGGTACCTAACCTCAATCTTCTCGTTCGTCTCGACCTGCTTCACGACCGAGTTGACGGCTCGCAGGTGGTCCTTGCGCACGATGAGCGTTACCTCAGAGGCAAATCTCGACAGGAAGACGGCCTCCTCGCATGCTGAGTTACCTCCGCCAATGACGAAGATGCGCTTGCCGGTGTAGAACATGCCGTCGCAGGTCGCGCAGTATGAGACTCCCCTGCCGCGAAACTCGTCCTCCCCCGCAAAGCCGGCTTTACGTGGCGTGGCTCCCGCAGCGTAGATGAGGGTCTTTGCGGTATAGGTGCCATCGTAGCCCGATGCGGTAAAGGTCCCATCCTCGTTTCGCGTCACGTCCTCGATGGTATCGTAGGCAAAGGCAGCGCCAAGGTGCTCGGCATGCTCCTGCAGCCTGGTCCCGAGTTCGCCGCCATTGACGCCCTCGATGCCAGGGTAGTTGTCCACCTCGTCGGTCGTCGTGATCTGACCGCCAAAAGCTCCCTGCTCTATGGTCAAGGAGTCAAGGCCGGCCCTTGTTGCGTAGATGGCGGCGGAGAGGCCTGCGGGGCCGCCGCCAATGATGAGCAGGTCGTGGGTGGTTTCGCTCATGGTCGAATCCTTTCTGAGTGTTCCGCGCTCGAGCGTGTCGAGATGAATGCGATGCCTTCAGCCGAACGCATATATTCGTCGCGTATGAAGGGCGGGCCAGGATGCCCTGAGCCCGCCCTTGAACATCGTCTTTTGAGCTTACCCAATAACCGCTGGTCTCAAAGCCTATAGGCAAGCGGGAAGCACACGAGGTGCGCTATCGTTGCGACCCACATAAGCGGGCGAAGCTTCTCGGCCTTGCCCGTCACAAGGGCAAAGACTACGTAGGAGATGAATCCGAATCCGATGCCATTCGATTCGCCGCCAAATACAGCAAAAGGGACCCATGGGTCCCTTTTGTGCCAGGTGCTACTGGACGCCGCTGGATCCAAATCCACCGGCTCCACGGTCTGTCTCTTCAAGCTCGTCTACTTCCACCAGCCTGACGACGGGAATCTTCTGAATGACCAGTTGCGCAATGCGTTCGCCCCGCTCGATATGAATCTCCTTGTTGGAATCGAGGTTGATTGCGCAAACCTTGAGCTCGCCACGGTAGTGGGCATCAATAAGCCCTGGCGTGTTGGCCATGGAAAGGCCCTCGCGCAGAGCGAGGCCGCTTCGAGGCTGCACGAACCCCGCGTAGCCCTCCGGAATGGCAATCGCAAGGCCCGTGGATACGAGCCGGCGCTCCAATGGCCGAAGCGTAACATCCTCATTGGCTCTCAGGTCTAGGCCCGCGTCACCTGAGTAAGCATAGCTGGGCAGCTCGACGGTTGGGTCTAGGCGTTTGATGGGCAGTGAGATGGCGTCGCTATTCACTGGATAGTCTCCTCAGCTCGTCTGAGAACTCGTCTATGTCTTTGAAGTCACGGTAAACGGACGCAAACCGTACATAGGCAACCTTGTCGATGGAAAGAAGCCTGTGAAGAACCATTTCGCCCAGCTCGCTCGACGTGACCTCGGTTTTCCCGTGATCCCTGAGTTCGGATTCAATGTCGGCTATAAGCGCATTGAGGGCATCGATGGGGACATCGCGCTTGACCGTGGCCCTGACGAGGCCGCGCATGAGCTTTTGCCTATCAAACGGCTCCTTGGAGCCGTCGTGCTTTCGAACAACGAGCGGCAGCTCCTCACGACGCTCGTAGGTTGTGAATCGGAAGCCACAAGAGACGCATTCACGACGTCGACGAATTGAATCGTTGTTCTCTGCAGGACGCGAGTCGACTACCTTGGATTCTTCGCAGCCACACTTTGGACAGCGCATGGTCTCCCCTCTACGCACGTATGGTAATTAAGATACCATATGAGGGGCGTATTGAGTTCTCGTACCCAAGGTCTTGGATATGGTGGTCGTAATGTGGCAATTCGCCGTACCTATCTTGGAACCACGAGCTGCTGGCCCGGAGTGAGCATAGACGTGTCGAGGCCGTTGCGCTCCGAAATCCAGTGAGCGGTCTGCCGCGCGTCGAGGTTGTCTATGGGGTGATTCCCGGAAATCCCGAGCAGGGTGTCGCCAGCGGCTACTGTCATGAGCTGCTCTTGAACGTCTGACGTTGCGGCGGCATAGGCCTGCGCCGCTTCGACATGCGAGAAGCCCCAGGCTGCGAAGACAAGTACAAGACAGAAGAGAATGGAAACGATAGCCGTTGCCGCTTCTGGTCTGCTGACCTGTCGAGGCGCCAGCTCAGAAACTCTCGCGTTCGACATCTTCTTACTATGCTGAGCTCCGCCCTCGATGACGCGAAGGTGAGCGCGCGCGGAAATCTTCAGCGCCGACGTGCCATCGACATCATACCCTGGGCAAACTTGATACGTCATGGTGTTTCCTCTGCTCGTCATCTGATAGCCAAGGTATAACGGCGCTTGCGGACAATAAATAGGTTACGAACACTTGTGCTACTTGTAGTATCTACGTACGGTTGTTCGTGTCAAGGGAAATGAGAACATTTGTTTGAAACTACAGTACGAACGGGTGTATGATACTTTCAAGAAACTAAGGAGGAGCCATGGCACGTTCGGGAATCTCAAAGCGTCAGCAGCAGGCGTATGACTTCATCTGCTCATTCACGAAAGCGCATGGCTATCCCCCTTCGGTAAGGGAGATTGGTGGGGCGATTGGCCTCTCATCACCCTCTACGGTGCACTCGCACCTGCATAAACTTGAGGACGCCGGCTATATACGCAGGGACCCAAACAAGCCCCGTACCATCGAGATATGTGGTCCCGGGTGGGAGCAGCCGTCCCAGAGTGAACTTGCGAAGGTGGAGCAAGATCTTGACGGCAACACGATCACCCTGCCGTTGGTGGGCCGTGTTGCGGCGGGGGGCCCAATCCTTGCCGAGCAAAATGTCGAAGAGGTCATGACCCTGCCCACCAGCATCGTGGGGGATGCGAGCTCCTTCGTCTTGAAGGTTCGCGGTGAGTCAATGATCAATGCGGGCATCCTCGATGGCGACTATATCGTCGTGAAGGAACAGCATGACGCGCATAACGGCGAGATTGTCGTCGCGCTCATTGAGGACTCCGCGACGGTCAAGACGTTCTATCGTGAGGCGGACAGGATTCGTCTGCAGCCCGAGAATGACTCCATGGCGCCCATCTATGTCCACAATCCGACGATTCTGGGACGTGTGACCGGTTTGTTCCGGTCCCTCTAGACGGCATGATTCGGAATCGAGCGGTGACAGGGCGGGTACGGGATTCCGGGGCCAGCGGCAGCCAAGCTTCGTTGCGAGTGTCCTCGCGAGTCCATGGCTATGACGTCATTCGGGGTCTTGCCGTCATCTCGATGGTTGGCTTTCACTTCTGCTATGACCTCGCCACGCTCAAGGGCGCTTCGATTCCCTGGTTCAGACCACCCTTTCAGGATGTCTGGCGCGCAAGCATATCGTGGACGTTCCTCATCGTTGCTGGCGTTATGTGCAGTTATTCGCGAAGCAATCTGCGAAGGGGCGTCCGATACCTTGTCCTTGCTCTCGTGATCTTCGCGGTGACCACCATCGCTGCTGTCGACACACCCATTAGCTTTGGAATCATCTATTGCATGGGGGCGAGCACACTGTGCGCCTGGGCACTCGATAGCGTCGGGGCCTTTCCGAGAGGACCCCGAGGGCTGGCCCTCGGTGCCCTCGTGTTCGCCATGCTCTTTGTTCTCTGCTTGGGCGTGCCCTCGGGGACTATTGGATTTGCGCCGTTCGGAGGCCCCTTTTTGAGGCTTACTCGCGTTCCCTACGATTCTGGGTTCTTGAGCTGGCTGGGATTTCCTGGGCCTCATTTCAGCTCGGGGGACTACTACCCTCCCCTTCCCTTTTCGCTGCTCTATCTTTCCGGCGTGTCTCTGGGGCGCTTATTCAGGTCAATCGGAACTCCCAGATGGTTGCGGAGGCTCTCCTGCCGTCCAATTGAATGGGTTGGCAGACATGCCCTGCCCGTCTATGTCCTGCACCAGCCCATCCTTCTCGCAATCACCCTGCTGATATAAGCTTCTGACGCTCGCTGGTGACCATCCGGCCATCAACCCGCACGCCCTTTGAGCCTTAACGCATGCTCTGCCGTATAGTCCTAAGCATTTTGGCGCCCTGGGCTCCTACCAGGTTTAGGGATGCTTAGGCGCCCTGTCGGTAGGGCGAGAACGAGGGGAAGACGCAAGTGACGCTCGGTTTAGAGATGCTTAGTCGTTCTGTCGGTAGGGCTCGAGCGTCTTGGCCATGCGCTCTGCGGCCTTGCAGGTGACAAGCAGCCCTTCTTCTACGTACTGCTCGCGAATGACCTGGCAGCGCTCGTGGACCATCTTGATAAGGAGGCCCTTCTCGTAGGGCACAAGGGCCGTAAGCGTAACGTCGCCGGCACTCGCCTCTCGCGCGATGCGGTGAAGAAGCGCGGTGAGGCCCTTTCCCTCTTGTGCCGAAACAAAGACTGCGTCTGGATTTTGCGAGCGAAGGCTCTGGATGTCCTCCTCTGCCATGAGGTCACACTTGTTGAACACCATGACTCGTCGGATGGATCCGGCCTCGATTTGCGTGAGGATGTCCTCGACGGTCTGGGCCTTCTTCTCCCAATTCACGTCATTGGCATCAACTACTTCGAGGACGAGGTCTGCCACGCGCACCTCGGCGAGCGTAGACTTGAAGCTCTCGACCAGGGTGGTAGGTAGCTTCTGGATGAAGCCTACGGTATCGGTAAGGGTGATCTTTCGTCCCTCGGCCAGGTCGATTGACCTCGTGGTGGGGTCGAGTGTTGCAAAGAGCTCGTCCTTTGCGTAGACCCCTGAATCAGTAAGCGCGTTTAAGAGGGTCGATTTGCCCGCGTTCGTGTATCCGGCAAGCGCCACCCGGTAGATGCCAGAGTCCCATCGCGCCTTGCTCTGGGTTGCTCGCCGGGTCTCGAGTCGAGCGAGTTCCTTTCTGAGGGCGGCGATGCGGTCGCGCACGAGGCGACGGTCCACCTCAAGCTGGCTCTCACCCTGTCCGAACCTGCTGCCGATGCCTCCGCGTGTCTGCTCGCCCATAAGGTGGCTCCACATGCCCCTGAGCCTGGGCAAGACGTATTGGAGCTGAGCGAGCTGAACCTGAAGACGCCCTTCGCGGGTGCTCGCGTGTCTGCCAAAAATGTCGAGGATGAGGGCCGTGCGGTCGATGACCTTGACCGGTTCGCCAAAAATGCGCTCGAGGTTGGACTGCTGCGAGGGACTGAGCTCCTCGTCGAAGACCACAACGTCGATATCCATGCGTCGGACGATGCCGGCAAGCTCCTCTGCCTTGCCGGAGCCCACGTATGTCTTTGGGATTGGTGCGTCGAGCTTCTGGGTCTCGCGGGCGACCACGACACCGTCGGCCGTCTCGACGAGCCGCTCAAGCTCGTCCAGAGACTCGTCCATGGGCCAGTCGCTTCGACCAGTGTCAACGCCAACAATGAGCGCTCGCTCGGGAACCGGTGCCGTCTCGATGTGCTTGAACCTTGCCATAACGCCCTGCTTCCCACTACACAGAGCCAGGCATGCGCCCGGCCGATTTAGGATTCCGTCAATTCGGCCTGGGTGCGCATCTCGCCCACGACCATATCACGGGCCCCGTCCAGGCCGAGCGCCTCGATGTCGAGCCACCGAACGCGGCCGTCCCTCCGGAGCCACGAAAGCTGACGCTTCGCGTAGCGTCGGGAGCGTCGCTTAATGAGCTCTACTGCCTCCTCGAGGGTGGTCTGACCATCCAAGGCCTCCACAATCTCCTTGTAGCCAATGGCCTGGGAGGCCGTATGAGACGCCAGGAGGCCTCGCTCCCGCAGGCCCTGCACCTCTTCGACGAGGCCTGTATCAACCATGAGGTCGACTCTCCGGTCGATGCGCTCATAGAGCCGAGCGCGATCTCGCTTGATGGCCCACATGAGTGCTCGGTAGTGGGGCTTTCGCGTCTTGAGCCCCTTGTGCTGTGCTGCGTAGCTCGTGCCCTCGTCTAGCAGCTCGAGCGCCCTGACAACCCTGCGGACGTTGTTCGGATGGATCTCCTCCGCGCTGTCTGGGTCTCGCGTGCGCAGCAGTTCCCAAAGCGCCTCGACCCCCTTGTCCGCTGCGAGGGACTCGTATGCGGAGCGAGCGGTCCCCCCAGTCTCGCCTGATGGGAAGTCCATCTCGTCAATGACGGCGTCCAGGTAAAGCCCAGTCCCGCCGCAGAGAACGGGCGTGATACCCCCATCAAGGCGCTCGTCCACAAGAGCCCGGGCGTCATGCTGGAACAGGGCTACCGAATAGTCCTCGGAAGGCTCGGCGACATCGACCATTCTCAAGGGAACGATTCGCTCGCTTTCCGGAGTCTTGGCCGTTCCGATGTCCATGCCCCTATAGACCTGCATAGCATCGACGGAGATGACGTCCGAGCCAATCTCGAGGGCGACGGCGTCGGCGAGCGCGCTCTTGCCAGAGGCGGTTGGCCCGCAGATGCAGACGACGGGCCCCCTCACGGCATTGCCTGCGCCGGGGGCCCGACCATCATTGCGAGATTCGTTCATTATCGGGGCTCGCCGACCATGGGCCCACGCAGGTACCAGGTCTTGGCCTCGTCTGCACGCACATCCACGAGCTTTCCCACGAGTTCGGACGCCTCACGGCCGTCGGGCACATCGAAGAGCACGGTCTTGTTCTTGGGGCTGTGGCCAACGAGGACGTTCGGGTTGCGCTTTGACGGACCCTCGACGAGCGCCTCGACCGTAGCCCCAAGCTCGCTCTGGTTGGCCTCGTACGCGAGGTCTGCCACGAGCTCTGCCAAGCGGTCAAAGCGGCCCTGGATGACCTCGCGCGGCGTTGGGTCGTCAATCTTTGCCGCCGGAGTGCCGGGTCGTTTGGAGTAGATGAACGTGAACGCGGAAGCGAAGCCCACCTCGCGAACGAGGGAGAGCGTCTGCTCGAAGTCCTCCTCAGTCTCCCCCGGAAAGCCCACGATGATGTCCGTGGAGAGGGCGATGCCCGGGTTGGCGTCCTTGATCCTCCCCGCAAGGGAGATGAAGTCCTCGCGCGTGTAATGGCGGTTCATAGCCTTGAGCACCTTGGTAGACCCGCTCTGAACGGCAAGGTGCAGCTGCGGCATCACCGCATCGGTCTCGGCCATGGCGGCGATGGTCTCGTCGGAGAGGTCCTTGGGATGCGAGCTCGTGAAGCGGATGCGCTCGATGCCCGTCTCCCCCACGGCGCGGAGCAGCTCGGCGAATCGAGGCGCGCCGTAGCGCTGGCGACCGAACGAATTAACGTTCTGGCCTAGCAGGCAGACCTCACGGACACCATCGGCCTTGAGGCGCTCGACCTCAGACACGATGTCCTCGAAGCGACGGTCGCGCTCGCGACCACGCACATAGGGCACGATGCAGTAGCTGCAGAAGTTGTTGCAGCCCGTCATGATGGGCACCCAGGCGTGCCAGCTTGCCTCACGGCGGCTCGGCAAATCGGTGGAGAAGCGAGGGTCATCCTCGCTCGTGTCGGTTGCAAGGGTCCCATTGCCCCTCAGGGCGTCTTCGATAAGCTCGGGGAGGCTGCCAACGGCCCGAGTGCCAAAGACCACATCCACGTTCGGCATGTGCTCCCGGATGTCACCGCCGTCTCGCTGGGCGATGCAGCCCCCAACCGCCACAATTCTCCGCCCGCTTGGTGGCTTGGGGGCACTCACCATGGCAGAGACCTGCCCATACAGATGGGTGTCGGCCTTCTCGCGGACGCAGCACGTCATGTAAACGACGATGTCTGCCTCCTCCGGAGTGCCCACCTCGACGCACCCGCAAGCACCGAGCACGCCAGAGACGCGCTCGGAGTCGTGAAGGTTCATCTGGCATCCAAAGGTCTTTACGTGGTATGTCAGCCCCTCGAGGGCCGGATGTGCCAGCACTAGGACACCGCCGGCGTCGGGACGACAACCTGGGCCGAGGCGTCGGACGGGTTGAGCCTGTGGACGTAGACGGCAATGCGAATGGCCGTGCGGCTCTGCCCATCGATGGCGATGTCGGAGAACGTCGGGGCACACGAGATGTCGAGACCGACCGGAATGAGGAAGCCTCGCGCAATGGCAATGGCCTTGATGGCCTGGTTGACGGCGCCTGCGCCAACGGCCTGCATGTTCACGGGGGCGCCGTCCTTGACCATGCCGGCAATGGCGCCGGCGACGGATGCCGGCGAAGACTTGCTCGAGACCTTCAGGTAATTCATGTACTAATAGCTCCTGCTGTATTGGGCTGCATCTGATGCTGCGGTAATTATTTTTTCGATTCTACAGTTTGTGCGTGCTCGTTCCTAGCTTTAGTCGCCTTTTTCGAGGTCAAACGTGACGGTTATCCGATCTTTGGAGACGTGGACGCGAGGTTCCGAGGCAAGTGCGAGGTAATAGCGCTCGGCAAGGAACTCGAAATCTCGCTCCATGACCCGTGAGAACTCGCTTGCGTCGTCACTTGAGACCCTGAGGCCGCGCCGGTCGCGCATGAGGTCGACCTCCTTGGGCCCGGGCAAGCCCGAGTGGTGCTGAAGCTTGGAGGTGATGGGGCGGAGCGGCTTGATCTGCCTTGCCAAAATCCTATGTGCCGTTCGCTCGGAGATGTCTAGGCCAAGCGAGGACGCGATGGAGACGAGCTCCTGGGCGTCTCCGGCTATTGCGGGCCGCCTGATCACAGGAACAGTTTCAGGGTCGTCCACGAAAAGCAGGCTCGACCCGTCCGGCGCTACCTGCGCGAGGGCCCTCATGGTAGCCAGCGCCTCTGCGGGGGACCCGAGGTAGACTGCGCAGTCAGCCCGCTCCTCGAGCGCAAACTCGCAGCAGGTCCTCACTATGTTGTGCGGCCCCCGGAGTACCTGCTCACCCTCGTCGCCCTTTCCGACGGTTGGCCAGGTGGACTGGTCCTTTCGCTCGCCGAGGGCCTTGGCGTCGACGTCGATGCGAATCGAGGAGCCGAGCCCTGGGTTTGACGCCATCACTTTTGCGGACTTCGCGTTCTCCTTGATGGAGAAGAGGGCCATGCCCCTGCCGTGCACGCCCCAGCGGTCCATGTGCACTGAGTCGAGCTTTGAGGTGACGCGAGCGTCAAAGATACGGTCGCGCATAGAGGCGGGCACGCCCGAGCCGTCGTCAACCATGACTATGGAGCGGGCGTCTCCCTCTCGCGTCGTGGCTACGATGATCGTTCGAGAGTTGGCGTCGCGCGAGTTGCGCAGCATCTCGATGACGACGTCCTCCGCACAACGGATATCGTGCTTCGCCTGACGCCGCTCGGCCTCACCGACTCGAAGCCGTACGAACCCGTCTCCGTAGCTCTCCTCGACGCGAACCGCGGTGTCGCCCGATACGGATGCCACGAAGTCGACGAGCGAGGGCATGACGCCCCCACTCGTCGATCCGGCGCTGCGAGGCTTCGCCATGGAGCTACTTCGCCACGCCAACGGCGCGCGACTCGCGGATCACGACGACGCGAACCTGACCGGGGTATTGCATCTCGTCCTCGATCTGCTTGGCGATGTCGTGCGCAAGCACCGTGGCCTCAGCATCGGAGATCTTCTCAGGCTGGACCATGACGTGAAGCTCGCGACCGGCCTGCATGGCATACGTGCGCTCGACGCCCTCGTGGGCGTTGGAGATCTCCTCGAGCTTCTGGAGGCGCTTGATGTAGGTCTCGGCGCTCTCGCGGCGAGCGCCCGGGCGAGCGGCAGAGATGGCGTCTGCTGCCATCACGAGCTGGTCGAGGATGGTGTTGGGCTCGATGTCTGCGTGGTGGGCCTCAATGGCGTGGACGATCTCGGGACGCTCGCCATAGCGACGGGCGAGGTCGGCTCCGATGACGGCATGCGGGCCCTCGACCTCGTGGTCGATGGCCTTGCCAATGTCGTGGAGAAGGCCGGCGCGCTTAGCGGGCGTGGGGTCGATGCCAAGCTCGGACGCCATGATCGCGCAGAGCTCGGCTACCTGCTTGGAGTGCTGCAGGACGTTCTGGCCAAACGAGGTGCGGTAACGCAGGGCGCCGAGCGTCTTGATGATCTCGGGGTGAAGGTCGTGGATGCCCGTGTCAAAGGCGGCCTGCTCGCCAGCCTCCTGCACGCGCTGCTGCACGAGCGTCTCGGCCTTCTTGTACATCTCCTCGATGCGGGCGGGGTGAATGCGGCCGTCGGCAATGAGGTTCTCGAGGGCCACGCGCGCGGTCTCGCGGCGAACGGGCTCGAAGCTGGAGAGCAGGACGGTCTCGGGGGTGTCATCGATGACGAGGGAGACGCCCGAGACCTGTTCGAAGGTACGTATGTTGCGACCCTCGCGGCCTATGATGCGGCCCTTGAGGTCGTCGGAGGGGATGTGAACGGTGGTCACAGTGACCTCGCCGGCCTGGTCTGCGGCGCAGCGCTGGATGGCCGTGGTCACGATCTCACGGGCCGTCTTGTCTGCCTGGGCGCGGGTGCGCTGCTCGCTCTCGCGCAGGATCTGGGCCTCCTCGCGGATGGTGTCCTTGCGGACGCGGTCGAGCAGCTCCTTGTGGGCCTCGTCCGTGGAGAGCGCACTGATTCGCTCGAGCTCACTCGTCTGCTGGCGATAGAGCTGCTCGAGGTCGCTCTCACGACGGTCGAGCTGGCCGGCCTGGCTGGAGAGCTGGTGCTCACGGCGGTCGAGCGCGTCATTGCGGCGGTCGAGCGACTCCTCGCGCTGCATAATGCGAGACTCGAGGGACCTCAGCTCGCTCTTGCGCTGCTTCTCATCGGCCTCTGAGGCCTGGCGAAGCTTGAGGATCTCCTCCTTCGCGGCGAGCACGGCCTCCTTCTTGGTGTTCTCTGCCTGGCGCTGGGCATTCTCGGTAAGCTGAGACGCCTTTCGGTGCGCGTCAGTGGTGACCTGCTCGGCGCGAGCCTGGGCATCGGTCACCTGCCTGTTTGCCTCCTGGACCCTTGCAGAGTTCTTGCTGTTGGTCACCGCTGACGCTATGCCCGCGCCGATGGCGAGGGCGGCGACCGCCACGATGACAGCGATTACGACATCCATTACGACTCCTAGGAACACTGGCTGGTCAACTGGTTAAGGAGACTGCCCATGTGGACAGAACCCACCATCCGAGTGGCTCCCGGCGTCTATGCGAAAACAATACAATCGCGACTGCAACGGACAAAAAAGTACGTCGGTCATGCCCCGCATGACTGACGAGAGATACCCAAACGGCCTATTCATAGTAAGTTGAAGGCAAGCAACCGTCAATCACGCCGGCGCTAGCGGCGCGAATATGGCAGCGAGCGCGCATGCGGGTCGTGCGAGTCAGTCCCTTTGGCCCTCGTCGATGCGGGCCCGGGCGGCGTCTTTCGCCACCGCGAGCGAATAGCCCCGCGACGCCAGAAACCTGACGAATTTTGCGTAGGCGTTCTTCTCCGGCATTCGCTTCCTTCGCAGGAGCTCCAGGGCACGCTCTTGGGCCGGCTCCTCGCCCAGGTACTCGTCAGGCCAGCCTGGCATCTCACTCGGCTCTACGCCACGGTTGCGAAGCTCTCGTTCGATGCGAAGCGGCCCCCACCCACACGCCGCTTTGGACCTCGCGAAGCTATCTGCGAAGCGCATGTCATTAAGGATGCGCTTGTCCCTGCCCCTCTCGACTGCGCGCTCCGCGCACTCAGGCGTGTAGCCTGCGTCGCGGAGCCTGCCCAGAACCTCTGCGCAGGAATGCTCGCGTCTCGAGGCAAGGTCGACGAGCCTGGCCCATGCGCACACATCGGCTGCCTCTCGAATTCGATAGAAAAGCTCGGCACGACTCTCTGGCTCGGGGGAATCGGAGGCGTTGAGCGCCCGTGCGACCGCGACGGGGATGGCAATGGATTCGCCATCCCCCACAAGAACCTGCGCCATGGGCTTTCGCGCCCCGAGTGCCGCGCCGCGTTCAGGTAGCTTGACGCTCCATGAGAAGCCTCCTGCGCAGGCATGCTCCCACAGCGTCTTTGGTGCCCGCCTTCTCGTGCTACTCAGCATCGTCATCGAGCGGGGAAACCTCGCCATCTTCGTCCTCAGGCTTTACGAGCCCAACGGCAAGGCGAACCTTGTGGTCAATCTCGTCAAGAAGGTCTGGGTTTTGACGCAGGAACTCCTTGGCTGCCTCCCTGCCCTGGCCGAGGCGCTCCTCCTGGTAGGTGTACCAGGCCCCCGCCTTGTTTACGATGTCCTGCTCGACGGCCATGTCGAGGACCGAGCCCTCCTTCGAGATGCCCGTGCCGTACATGATGTCGAACTCAGCGGTCTTAAAGGGAGGCGCGACCTTGTTCTTGACAACCTTGACGCGCACGCGGTTGCCGATGATCTCGTTGCTTTGCTTGATTGAGTCGATACGGCGAATGTCCATGCGCACGGACGAGAAGAACTTGAGCGCGCGGCCACCCGGCGTCGTCTCGGGATTGCCGAACATGATGCCGATCTTCTCACGAAGCTGGTTGATGAAGATGCACGTGGTGTTCGACTTCGAGAGCGAGCCGGCGAGCTTTCGAAGGGCCTGGCTCATCAGGCGCGCCTGCAGTCCAACGGTGGTGTCGCCAATCTCGCCCTCGATCTCGGCGCGTGGCACAAGGGCGGCGACGGAGTCCACGACGACGACGTCGATGGCGCCCGAGCGCACGAGCATGTCGCAGATCTCGAGTGCCTGTTCGCCCGTATCGGGCTGAGAGATGAGCACGTCGTCGATGTCCACGCCGATGCGGGCGGCATACCCGGGGTCGAGCGCGTGCTCCGCGTCGATGAATGCCACGACGCCACCCATGGCCTGCGCCTCGGCGAGGATCTCAAGCGACAGGGTGGTCTTGCCGGAAGACTCGGGACCGTAGATCTCGACAATGCGGCCCCTGGGCACGCCCCCGATGCCAAGGGCGTTGTCGAGCGCGATGGAACCGGTTGGAATGGCCTCGACCTGCATCTGAGGGCCTTCCTCACCGTAGCGCATGATTGAGCCCTTGCCGAACTTCTTGATGATCTCCTTGGTGGTGGTCTCGATCATCTCGTCGCGCTCTGCGCCCGTGGTGGGCGCGTGGACCTCGCGCGCAGGTCCAGAAGACTTGGCCATTCGTGTTCCCTTCTTTGTTTCCGCAAGCATCATACGCGAACGGCTGTTCGCAGTCAAACCCTTACGCACAGGTTAGCCCCTTGGCGTGGAAGCGTCTCAAACAAAAACCTGACGCAGGTTTGACACCGCAGCTAGATAGCGCGTTGTTGGCAGTTTTGAACATTGGACGCATCGGCGGACGGCAGAAGAAGCGCCGCAGGAGGGTTTTCAACAAGAAAGGACGCCACGCGTCTGACAGACATCAAACACATGGCGTCCAAATTGACAGCGGGTACGGTGGTTGTATAGGTTGCCCCCGCAGCCAAGAGCAGCCAAGAGCAGCCATGCGGGCGACTAGTCCCTCAGGAGCTGAAGCGCGTGACGCACGGCCCTCAGCCTAACCTCGGAACGGTCGCCTGGGAACACGACGCTTTCGGTCCTCGTCCCGGCGCCACTTGAGACCCCAAACCAGACGAGGCCAACCGGCTTGCCAGGCTCGGCTCCTCCTGGGCCGGCGATGCCCGTGACGCTCACGGAGAGGTCGCACCCAAGTGCGGCGCGCGCACCCTCGGCCATTGCCGCGGCGCACTCCGGCGAGACGGGCCCCACGGTGTCGAGGATCTCGTCGCTCACGCCGAGCACCGCGTGCTTGACGGAGCACGCGTAGCTCCCGATGGCCCCCTTTACCACGTCGGACGAGCCGGGGACGGCAGTGAGGGACCCCTCGACGAGGCCGCCCGTGCAGCTTTCTGCCGTGCCGACCGTCAGGCCGCGTGAGCGAGCCTCGTCCAGCACCTCGGCCGCGAGGGCCACGCAGTCGCCCCATGACGGGGCGGCCTCGGCGCCGCCTTTGGCAGACGAGCCGCCCTCATACTCCTCATCCGCAAAGAGCGCGTCCCTGGACTTCCAGAAGTAGTCAAAGCCAGACCAGGCCGTAAGAACGATGGCTGCCGCCATAAGCGCGAACGAGAGCCAGTAGAGGCCGCCTGCGAGCGCACCCCCGCCAAGGCAGGAGTGCAGAAAGTAGCCGGAGATGGAGGTCATCGTCGTTGCAGTCTTCCACTTGCCGAGATTGCTCGCGGCCACTACCGTTCCCTCGGCGGCAACGACGAGGCGCAGGCCGCTCACGAGGAACTCCCTGGACACGACGATCACGAGAGGCCAGAAGTTGAGGTAGTCCCAGTCCATGAGCACGAGCATCGAACAGACGACGACGAGCTTGTCGGCAATAGGGTCGAGGAACTTTCCAAAGGTGGTGACCTCTCCCCTGCTACGGGCAAGGTAGCCATCCAGCTTGTCGGTCAGCGACAACAAGATGAACAGGAGGGCGACGACCAGGTGCGGCCAGGACACCCCCGTGCCCTCGTGCGAGGGGATGCCCGCCACCCACGCGGCGAGAAGCCACGCCGGGACGAAGACGACGCGAATAGAGGTAACGATATTCGCGGGCGTCCAGATGCCATGACCCGCTCGTTTGCCCTCGGCCATTAGGCCGCCTCCCCCGAGTCGGCGCTGCCGCCCACGAGCTCGCCCTCGAGCTCGTAGCAGAATGCCTCCGTCAGTCGAACGCGGACCACGTCGCCCACGGACGCCTCGCCCTCGGCAATGTGCACGGCGCCGTCGCAGTCGGGCGCCTGGAACCAGGTGTGCCCGATGAGCTCGGGCGCATCGCCGTCGGTGTCGACGCCGTCGATGATAACGTCAACGACCTCACCCACGTGGCTTGCAGTGGCGTCGAAGCCAAGCTGCTCGGCCGTGTCCATGAGGCGCTGGGTGCGCTCGAGCTTCACGTCGTCTGGGACCTGGTTGCCCATCTCGGCGCCACGGGTGCCTTCCTCGGGCGAGTAGGTGAAAACGCTCGTGTAGTCAAACCCTTCGCCGGCCACGAACTGCAGCAGGTCCTCGAACTGCTCATCCGTCTCGCCCGGGAATCCCACGAGACCCGTGGTGCGCAGCACCATGCCGGGAATCTCGCGACGAAGCCGTGCGAAGAGCTCGGAGAACTCTTCGGCGGACCCCGAGCGGTTCATGTCACTCAGGACCTTGGCGTCGCAGTGCTGGATGGGGATGTCGATGTAAGGCAGCACCTCCGGCGTGTCGCGAATGGCGGAGACGAGCTCGTCGGTCATGCCCTCGGGCTGAAGGTACAGCACGCGGAGCCAGGCGCGATAGGGACGCACAACCTCCGCAAGGCGCACGAGGAGGCTCGCGAGGGTGTCTTGCGCGCCCAGGTCCTCGCCCCAGATTCCCGTGTCCTGGCCGATGAGGACGAACTCGCGAACACCTTGCTCTGCCAGGGCCTTGACCTCGCGCTCGATCTCACGGTACGGGCGAGACGCATAGCGGCCGCGAATGTAGGGGATCGCGCAGAACGAGCAGAATCGGTCGCAGCCGTCCGAGATCTTGACGTAGGCGCTGGCGCCCTGAACCGTGCGCAGCGGGGCGGCAAGCGGACCAGCGGCCGCACCGTCCGCACTGGGAACGACCGACGTGCGCCCGAGGACGCCGTCGAGTACGCCCACGATGCCGTCCTCCTCGTCGGTGCGGACGAAGGAGGCGACCTCGGGAAGCTCGTCCGGAAGGTCGAAGCCGTAGCGTGAGGGCACGCAGCCGCACATCACGATCGGCAGCTCGCGCACGCCCTCCCGTGCGGCCTCGGCGAGCTCGAGGGTGCGCTCGATGCTCTCCGAGGTTGCGCTCGCGAGGAACGAGCAGGTGTTGACGAGGACGGCACTCGCGTCCTCGACCTCGGTTGCCTCCTGATAGCCAGCTCGAAGGAGCAGGCTCCTCATGCGGTCTGTGTCAACCTCGTTCTTGGCGCAGCCAAGGGTGACGAAGAGGACCGAGGGGGTCATGTCTGCTGAAACCTGGGACATGGGTTGGTGGTGCCTTTCTGTGGGGTGAGGTGATGGGCTCGCGCACCTGTGGTCGCAGGTCCGGATTATGGCTGCGTGGCAGGCCGGCCTAACGATAGTTCGTGAACTGCAGGGGAATGCCGTAGTCCTGGTCGCGCAGGAATGAGATGACCTGCTGGAGCGCGTCCTTGGAGGCCGAGGTGACGCGCAGCTTGTCATCGTCGACGGACGCCTTGACCTTTAGTTTGAGGTCCCGGATGTCCTTGGAGATCTTCTTGGCGCACTCCTTGTCGATGCCTTGGACGATGTGACCAATGACGCGGACCGAGCCGCCGGAGGCAGCCTGGGGCGCGTCCCAGCTCACGCTCTTGAGGTCGACCTTGCGCTTGACGAGCCTGCCGTTGAGCACGTCGATGACTTGCTTGGCCACAAAGTCTGCGGGTGCGTTGACGGTGATGGTGCCGTCGCCCTTGGAGAGCTCGATCGTGGCGCCGGAGCCCTTGAGGTCGTAGCGCTGCGTGAGCTCGCGGGCGGTCTGCTGGTAGGCGTTGTCGACCTCCTGCATGTCCACGGTGGACACGACGTCGAAGCTTGAGTCCTTGGCCATGCTCGTTCCCTTCGTTAGTCAGCGGTCGCGCCGCCCAGGCGGCATCGTCTGGGCGGCGCGACCGAATTCCCTGTGTCGTTCGAGCGGCTAGTTGGAGCTCTTGGAGCTCGAGCTCTTGGAACCTGACGAGGAGCTCGAGGAGCCGGAGTTCGATTTGGAGGAACTCCCAGACGAGCCAGACGAGTCGGAGCTCTTGGAGCTGGAGGAACTCTTGGAGCTGGAGGAGCCCTTCGAATTGGAGCTCGAGCTGTTGGCCGAGTCGCTGTCGCCAGAGGCCGTGGCCTCATCGGTTGAGGCCGTGCTGGCCGAGGGGTCCGTCCCCTCGATCGTCACGCTCGCGAGGCCGCCCGAGGTCTTGGAGAGCTGCACGCGCTGGCCGTTCTTCTCAACCGTGACGACGCTCGCATCCGCCGCCGAGATGCTGATCGACTTCTTTACGGTGTACTCCTGCTCCCATGCACCGGTCACGCTCTCGGCAACCTCCTGCTGCCCGTCCGAGGTGATCTCGACCCACGAGGTCGCTCCGTCTGCAACGGAGACCTTCACGACAGTCTCCTGGCTCGCGGCCGCCGCGCTCGAAGCGGCGGCGCGGGCGGCCGCGTCTGAAAGCGCCCGTTGCTCTGCTGCCGAGGCGGTCGTGGCGGCAGGGGTCGTGGCCGTGCTCGCCGTGACGACTGGAACGGCATTCTTCTCGCCGGCATTCGAGGCACAGGAGCGAATCGAGAGCACGAGAATCAGCACGAGGACGACCGCAAGCAGCACGCCAATCAAGATCATGACGTTGCGAGGATTGGAGCTCAGCGACTGGGCCACACCTGCGATGCCTGAGCGCTGGGGCTCACGGCGTCGGGAGCGTGCCCGCGGGTCGCGCTCGGCAGGCGGTGCCTGGCGGCGCCTCACGTTCGGGCGCTCGGGCGGCTGGGCCCCGCGTCCACCCTGGCGGCCCGCCCTCGTCGAGGAGGGCCGGTAGGGGCGCACGCCATCGTCATAGCGCATGTCATCGCGGTACTGCCCGGAGCTTACGCGCCTCGTCGTGACGTCGTCGGGCCCCTGACCGTAGCGGTCGACGCGGCCACGGGAGCCATAGCCCTCGTCTGCGGAGCGCGCCCTCCTGGCAGAGGCGGCCTGGCGCCTGCGCGCGGCCTCGTCGCTCTCTGGGACGCGCGTCGTGTAGCGTCGCTCGCCCTGGCGCCCGCCATAGGGGCGCCCGTCATCACGGCTCGATCGCACGGATTCACCTCGCTGCCGATAGCTTCCACCCTGCTCGCTGTAGGGCACGGGGCCCTCCGAGCGATACGGCGTGGCATATGTGGGAATAGCAGCCGCCGCGCCGCTGGGGCGCGAGGCATAACCTTCCGAGGGCAGGTTCACCCCGCCGCCGCGGGCGGCGGGGAGTGCCCTGGAGGGACGAGGGGCGGAGGCGGCCGACGCAGGGCCCCTGTTCGCGGGTTCGTCGGCGAGGCGCGCGAGACCAAAGGTGTCGCGCCCGGTGACCTCGCTCACGTACTCCTCGTGCTCCCGCTCGTAGAGCTCGGTGACCATGCGGGAGTCGAGACCGAGGTAGCGCGCATAGCTCGCCACCATGCCCTGGGCGTACCCAAGCGCGGGGAGGTGGTCGAAGTCGCCCTCCTCGAAGGCCTCAAGCACGGTCTCGCGCATGCGCAGCACCTTGGCTGCCTGCGGGATGGAAAGACGCAGCTGCTTGCGTCGATCCGAGAGAATCTTTGCGAACCTCGTCCTTGCCATCTGCGCCTACACCTCCCTGTATGCCATGTCTGCCGCCCTGAGCTCCTCAAGGCCGTCGGAATCGAGCAGTACCTCGCGCGGCTTCGACCCGTCGGGAGGGCCAACCACGCCCTTCTGCTCGAGCATGTCCATGATCCTTCCTGCCCTAGCGTACCCCACCTTGAGCCTTCGCTGCAGGCCGGAGGTGGAACCTAGCTGAGAGTCCACAACGACCTGGGCTGCCTCCCAGACGAGCGGGTCGTCGTCCTCGGCCATATCGCTCGAGGTGGCAGCGCCGGGCTGGCCCGGCACCACGGCGGAGAGAATCTCGTCATGGTAGTCGGGCTCGCGTTGATCTCTGATGAAGGTCACCACGGACTCGATCTCGGCGTCGCTTGCGTAGGCGCCCAGGACGCGCCTGAGCACGCCGCCCGCCTTGCGGAAGAGCATGTCTCCCCTGCCCATGAGACGCTCGGCGCCCGTCTGGTCGAGGATGACGCGGCTGTCGATGGAGCTCGAGACCTTGAGCGCCACACGCGTGTCGACGTTGGACTTGATGAGGCCCGTGACGACGTCTGCCGAGGGCCGCTGCGTGGCAAGCACGAGGTGGATGCCGGCCGCGCGCGCCAGCTGGGCGATGCGCACGATCGAGGCCTCGACGTCCTTGCCCGCAACCATCATGAGGTCGGATAGCTCGTCGATGACGATGACGAGGTACGGCATGGGCTTGGGCGGGTTCTCCTGGTCGTCGAACTTTCCGTCCTCCACCATCTTGTTGTAGACCTTGACGTCCCTGGCGCCCGCGCGCTCGAAGACCTTGAGCCTCCGGTCCATCTCCGTGACCGCCCACTGCAGGGCGCTCGCCGCCTGCCTGGGCTCGGTGACCACCGGCACGTAGAGGTGAGGCAGCCCCGCATAGCAGCTGAACTCGACGCGCTTGGGGTCCACGAGGATGAGGCGGACTTGCTCGGGCGTCGTCCTCATGATCAGCGACATGATGATCGCGTTGATGAGTACGGACTTGCCCGAGCCTGTCGTGCCGGCAACGAGCATGTGGGGCATGCGCGCGAGGTCGGCGACGACCGGGGCGCCCTCGGAGTCTCGCCCGATGGCGAACTCCAGCGGTCCGCCCTTCGCATAAGGCAAAACGTCGCCGAGGCAGACGTTTTGGCGCTGCTTGTTGGGAATCTCGATGCCCACGAGCGACGTGCCCGGGATGGGCGCGAAAATGCGGACCGACTCGGACGCGAGCGACAGCTGGATGTCATCCTGCAGGTTCGTGATCTTGTTGACGCGCTCGCCCTCGCCCATCTCGATCTTGAAGGTGGTGACGAGCGGGCCGGCCGTCCAGCCAGCGACGCGGCTCGTGAGGCCAAACTCCTCGAGCGTGGACTGCAGCCTCCTGGCCGTACGCTCGAGTTCGGAGTCAGAGGAGGCAGAGCTCGCGGAGTTCGGGTTGCTCGTGAGCAACGAGAGGGGTGGCAGCGTGAAGTCGTCGGAGCCGTCGCCCGGGCGCGTCGTCACCGAGGGGGCAGGCGCAAGCTTGGCGCGCGATCCGCGGCCGGGACGAGCCTTCTCGCCGCCCGCAGAGGAGCGAGGGCCCTTGCCAGACCCTGAGGCCTGGGCGGAGGCCAGGAGGAACTCGGGGACGGCGGGCTCGGCCGACGCGCCGGACGCATCGGCCGCATCAGGGGTGGCCGTGACGGCCCTGTTGCCGCGACGCGCCGTGGGGCCTGCCACCGGCACGGAGTCGTCGAACGGCACCTCGTCCTCCGGCTCGTCCGCGACGACGGCATCCTTCTTCTTTGGCCCGGCCACCTCGGCCACACGGTCAAAGAGCGAGGCGAGCCCTCCCTTGGCATGGGGTTCGCCGACGGCGCCCTCTGGAAGGTCGCCCGCGGGGCGCTCGTCCTTGATCTTGAGCCTCGGGTGGCGCTTGGAGCCGGGGGTTGCCAGGGGCTCGGCGGAGCCCAGGCCCTCGAGTGGCATCGTCGCCGTCTCGTGGTCGACGCCGGAGGCCGCCTGCGAGCGCCTGCGGATGACGGACGACTTGCGCGTGCCGATGAAGTTGGTCTTGGCGGGCTCGGGGGCAACGAGCGTCGTGGCGGGCTCGTCCATGACGGTGGTCTCGGGCTCTTCGCCTACCCACTCGTTCTCGATTGCATGGCGGCGCTGGCTGCGTCGCTCCGAGCTGAGCTCACGCGCGGCGGCGATGCGACCTGCCGCAGCGCCCATGCCGCCCTTGATGCGCAGGGCGAGGTTGGAGAACGAGAAGCCGCACACAACGATGCCTGCGAGGGCAAGCCCCACCAGCACCACGGCGCCAACCACCTGGCCGGTGTAGGACAGCAGCACCCATGCCACGCCGGCGCCAACGTAGCCGCCGGACGCCTCGACCACGCCGGGCTCGAGCACGAGGTCAGGGGTGGCCTCGGCGCCGGGCACCATGATCGAGAGCATTGACAGCACGGAGAGCACCACGAGCCCGATGCCCAAGGCGATGCGCCCCACCAGCGCGTTGTCGGTAGGGAGAAACATCGTCACGGCAAACAGGACGAGAGCGATGGGCACGAGCAGGGCGCCCTCGCCAAACCCAAGCCTCAGGCCCTCGGCCATCGCATGGGTAAGCGGGGCGTTGCTCGGCATGAGCAGCGATGCCGCCATCGCGATGGCGATGACGGCGAGGGCGATGCCGAGAAGGTCGTTGGCGATGCCCGGGGTGTCGGTCGCTGCGCGCGACCCTCCCCTTTTTGCGTTTGAACTGCGCTTTGCGGGCATCTGGTGCTAGACCTCCATGACAACCGGAATGATCATCGGGCGCGTGTGCGTCTTGCTCCACAGGAAGTTGGAGAGCGCGTTTCTGATGGCCTTGCGCTGCGCGTCCACCGAGGGACTGCCCTGGCGGGTCTTGTCGATGGTGGTGCGCACAAGGTCCTCGATGCCGGCGAGCAGCTCGTCGTCGCTCGAGAACGAGACGCCGCAGCTCGAGACATCGACGTCGGACACGCGGTGCGAGCGGCTGCTCGTGGTGACGACGCACGTCACGATGCCGTCCTGGGAGAGCTTCTGGCGGTCGCGAAGCACGGCCGGGTCGGTGTCGCCGATGCGCAGGCCGTCGACGTAGATGATGCCGGAGTCATAGCTCGGACCCAGGGAGACCTTGCCATCGCGCATCTGCAGGGAGTCGCCGTTGTCCTCGATGAAGATATGGCTTCTGGGAATGCCCATGGCCTCGCCGAGCTTTGCGTTGGCGCGCAGGTGCACGGCCTCGCCGTGAACCGGCATGAAGTAGCGCGGGTTGGTCAGACCGAGCATGAGCTTGAGCTCCTCCTGCCTGGCGTGGCCGGAGACATGCACGGTTGCGTTGTCCTTGCTGAAGATCTCGCAGCCTATCTTGGCGAGCGAGTTGATGATGCCCTGGACGCTCTTCTCGTTGCCGGGGACCGGCGTGGCGGAGATGATCACCGTGTCACCCTCGTGGATGGAGAGGCTGCGGTGCTCGCCGTTGGCCATGCGGGAGAGCGCCGAGAGCGGCTCGCCCTGGGAGCCGGTGCACAGCACGACAATCTTCTCGTCGGGGATGTCCTTGAGCTCGTAGGCGTCGAGGATGTCCTCCTCGGCGATCTTGAGATAGCCGAGCTCGCGTGCGATCCGGGTATTGGTGACCATGGAGCGGCCGGTCACGACCACCTTGCGGCCTACGGCCGTGGCGGCGTCGCAGACCTGCTGCAGGCGGTGAATCTGGCTCGAGAAGCTCGCGACGAAGACGCGGCCCGGTGCGTTCTTGATGATGTGGCGCAAAGACGGTCCCACCGTGGCCTCGCTCGGCGTGTAGCCGGGCTTGGTGGCGTTGGTGGAGTCCATGAGCAGAAGGTCGATGCCCTGGCGTGCGAACTTGCAGATGGACTGGTAGTTGGGGCGCACGCCGTCGATGGGCGTCTGGTCGAGCTTGAAGTCGCCGGTGTGGAACACGGTGCCGGCGGGCGTCTTCATGAAGATGCTGAACGCCCCCGGGATGGAGTGCGTCATGTTGATGAAGTGCACCGAGAAGCAGCCCAGGTTGATGTTGGAGCCGTCATGCACCTCACGGAACTTCGGCTGCTTGATGTTGTGCTCGGCGAGCTTGCCCTCGATGAAGCCGAGGGTGAGGTCGCTGGCGAAGATGGGCACCTTGTGCGTGAGATCCATGAGCAGGTACGGAAGTGCGCCCGTGTGGTCCTCGTGGCCATGGGTGATGATGATGCCGCGGAGCTTCTCCTCGTTCTCGAGAACGTAGGTGTAGTCCGGCAGCACCAGGTCGATGCCGGGCTGGTCGTCGTCGGGGAACATGAGGCCGGCGTCGATGAGCACCATGTCACCGTCGCACTCAAACGCCGTCATGTTCTTGCCGATGCCGTCCAAGCCTCCCAGCGGGATGATCCTGAGCGTGGGTGTCTTTGCCATGTGAGCGGCAAACCTCCTAGTTGTGGCCAATAGGTATGTGTGGCGGCAAGGCCGCCTTCTTATCTGGGTAACGCGCTATGGGGAGGGCCCGACGAGCGGGTCCTCCCCAAGATGTTGGCTCAAAGAGTCAAGGAGATGCTAGCAGACACTAGCCCTCGTGGTGACGACGGGGCGCGCGACCCACGTTGCCATTATCGCCGGGGTGACGGCGCGGCCTGCGCTCGCCTTCGGCCTCGCGCTCAGCGCGGCCCGGACGCTCGTCACGGCCGCGACGCGGAGCACGCTCGCGGCGCTCGCCCTCGCGGTGCGCCGGCTTGGAGCCGCCGGGAACCTCAGGCTTGTCGAGACGGTCGAGGCTGATCTTGCCCTTCTCGTCGACCTCGAGGACCTTGACCTTGACCTCGTCGCCAACGTTGAGGACATCCTCAACCTTATCGACGCGGCCTTGGGCGACGCGGCTGATGTGCAGCAGGCCGTCCTTGCCGGGCAGCAGCTCCACGAAGGCGCCAAAGGGCTGGATGCCCACGACGCGGCCGGTGTACTCCTCGCCCACCTCGGGCACCTTGACGATGGCCTTGATGCGAGCGGCGGCCTCCTCGCCGGCGCCGGCGGTACCGGCGATGAAGACGTTGCCGTCCTCCTGGATGTCAATCGTGGCGCCCGTGTCGTCCTGTATGCCGCGGATGACCTTGCCGCCGGAGCCGATCACGTCGCGGATCTTGTCGGTGGGAATCTGGATGGTGATGATCTGCGGCGCGGTGTCCTTCGGCTGCTCGCGGTAGTGCGGGATGGCCTCAAGCATCGTGCTCAGGATGAACGTGCGGCCCTCGTGCGCCTGGTGCAGGGCCTGGGCGAGGATTTCGGGCGTAAGGCCGGTGGCCTTGTTGTCCATCTGCATGGCCGTGATGCCGCGCTCGGTGCCGGTCACCTTGAAGTCCATGTCGCCGAGGAAGTCCTCGAGACCCTGGATGTCGGACAGGACGACGGTCTTGCCCTCCTCCTGGATGAGGCCCATGGCGATGCCGGAAACGGGACGCTTGAGGGGCACGCCGGCGTCCATGAGAGCCAGCGTGGAGCCGCAGGTGGAGGCCATCGAGCTGGAGCCGTTGGACTCCATGACCTCGGAGACCACGCGGATGGTGTAGGGGAACTCGTCCTCGCTCGGAATCACCGGCAGAAGGGCGCGCTCGGCCAGGTTGCCGTGGCCGATCTCGCGGCGCTTGGGCGAGCCCATGCGACCCGTCTCGCCGGTGCAGTACGGCGGGAAGTTGTAGTGGTGGATGTAGCGCTTGCCGTCAACCGGCTCGATGGTGTCGAGGCGCTGCCACTCGTTGAGCATGCCCAGGGTGCACACGGAGAGCACCTGGGTCTGGCCGCGCTGGAAGAGGCCGGAGCCGTGAACGAGCGGCAGGTAGTCGGGCTTGACCATAAGCGGGCGAATCTCGTCGGCGCGACGGCCGTCAACGCGCTCGCCCGTCTCCACGACCATGCAGCGCATGGCGTGCTTCTCGAGGGCCTTGAGCTCGACGGGAATCTCGCGGCTCCACTCGGCCTGCTCCTCCGGGGTGAACTCGTCCTTGATGGCGGCCTTGAGCAGCTCCACCTTGCCGATGCGAGACAGCTTGTCGGCGTCCTTGAGGGCGGCGCTCATCTCGTCGTAGTGGGCAAAGACGCGGTCGTGGACGGCGGGAATGGGCTCGTCGTAGACGTACTCGCGCTGCTGAATGGGGCCGTTGGTCTCCTCCACCTTGGCGAAGAACTTCTTCTGCTCCTCGCAGAAGGCGGCGATGGCCTCCTGGCCAAAGGCCATGGCTGCGAGCATGTCCTCCTCGCTGATCTCGTCAGCGGAGGCCTCGAGCATGGAGATGAAGTCGGGCGTGCCGGCGAGCTCGAGGTCGAGGTCGGAGAGGTCGCGCTCCTCGTAGGTGGGGTTCACGATGAACTCGCCGTTCTCGGGGTTGCGGCCGATGCGCACGCAGGCAAGCGGACCCTCGAAGGGCACGCCGCCGACGGTGAGGGCAGAGCTTGCGGCCATGACGCAGATCACATCGACGGGGTTGACCTGGTCGGCCACGAGAGACGTGGCGACAACCTGGACCTCGTTGCGGAAGCCAGCCGGGAAGCTCGGGCGCAGCGGACGGTCAATCATGCGGGCCGTGAGCGTTGCCTTCTCCGAGGGACGGGCCTCACGCTTGAGGTAGCCACCGGGGATGCGACCCACGGCGTACATCTTCTCGATGAAGTCGACCGTGAGCGGGAAGAAGTCGTAGTCCTTGCGCTCCTTCGAGACGACGGCCGTGACGAGCACCGTGGAGTCGCCCTGCTTGACGAGGACCGCGCCCGTAGCCTGCTTGGCGAGCTCGCCGGTCTCCAGCGCGTAGTGCTTGCCGAAGAGGTCGAACTCGTGGGTAACCTTTGCCATATCTTTTCCCTTATCTCCGCCTGCCCCTTTGCAGGCGGGCCGTCTTACGAGGTCCGGGTGCCCCTTGGCTCCCCGCTTGGTCTGGCGCTATCGCAGCTCTCGTGCGCGTCGCGCAACCCCGCCGTGCCCATGACCGTTGGGCACACGTTATGAAAAGGGGCGCCGCAGCGCCCCGTAGGTCCAGGTTGTTACTGGATGTTGTCGCGGATGCCGAGCTGAGCGATAAGCTCACGATACTCGTTGATGTCGTTCTTCTTGATGTAAGAGAGAAGACGACGACGCTGACCAACGAGCATCAGCAGGCCACGACGGGTGTGGAAGTCCTTCTTGTGGGACTTCATGTGCTCGGTGAGCTCACGAATGCGCTCGGTGAGGAGGGCGACCTGGACGCGGGCGGAGCCGGAGTCCTTCTCGTCCTTGCCGAAGGTCTTGATGAGCTCGGCCTTGCGCTCCTTGGAGACAGTCATGCTGACCACCTTTCGATAGGCGCCGTTTGGCGCTCAGATTCACCTCGAACTGGGTAGGTCGTCGGTGATTCGACGAACCAAGTGCGAGGTACCAACAGGTCGGTATGGTAGCACATCCCTCGGCGCGCGCCGTGGGTACATCAATCGAGCACACATGTACGGGCGGCGTGCTCGTGGCCGCCGGATCCGACGTCTTGGGCGGGCTGGGGACCCATGCCGGCGACCAAGAAGAAATGGGCCAGCCCCAGGGCGGCCAGGGCACCCCATCCCAGGGCCAGGACGACGGTCGACCCTCGCTCACCTCGGGGTATAAGCGAACCGTATCTACAGAGCCCCAAGAAGGGATGACGCATGGGACATGGGGAGCATGGTAGCTGGGCGCTGATAACGGGGGCGACGGGCGGCATTGGCAGGGAGATTGCCACGCAACTCGCGCTTCAGGGGTGGAACCTCGTCGTGCACGGCCGCGACGCCTCGAAGTTGATGGCGCTTGCCGGCAGGCTCGGGACGCAGGGCGCCAACGTGCGCATCGTGGCGGCAGACCTGGCCTCCGCCGATGGCGCCCTAGATCTCGTCGAAAAGGTCGACGCACTTGGTGTCCGCATCGACCTGCTTGTCAACAACGCAGGCTTTGGCTACGCAGAGCACCTCGTCGCGAGCGACCTCGAGCGGCAGCGAGCGCTCGTCCAAGTCAACGCGGTTTCGCTCATGGAGCTCACCCATGCCTTTGGCGCGCGCATGGCAGCGTTTGGGAGCGGCGCCATCCTCAACGTTGCCTCGGTGGCGGCGGTCATGCCCGGCCCAGGCATGAGCACGTACTTTGCGTCAAAGGCCTTCGTGCTCTCGCTAACCGAGGCCGTGCACGAGGAGCTTGCGCCCTACGGTGTGCGCGTGACGGCCCTCTGCCCCGGCCCCGTGCGAACCGGTTTTTGGGACGCGGCGGGCCAGGACACAACCGCCAAGGACGCCTTCATGCTCAAGCCCGAGGAGGTTGCCCGCATCGGCCTCGTCGCCCTCTCGCGCAACCGCGGCGTCTGCGCCCCCGGCCTCATCTCGAAGGCCTGCTACGTCTTCGGCCGCACCGCCCCCGGCATCCTCAGCCGCAAGGTGGCCGGTCTCTTTAACAAGAAGGGTTAGCAGACCCCAACAAAGCCTGAGCCCCAACCCAAGCCGGCAACCCGTCAAGCCGCTCGAGCCCTCCCGAAAGAACGGCCTGGCGCCCTGTTTGCCGCCACCCCGGCATCGCCAGCAAAGGCCGAGGGCCCGGGCATGTCTGCGCAGGGGGTAAGGGACTTTGCGTAGCAAGGTGACTCCCAAGCGGGCATGCCCGGGCCCTCGGCCGGCGGGACAAATTGGGGCTGGCAGCAACCATCGCCACCAGCCCCGTCGTCTTGCTAGTTACAGCTCGAGCGGCTTGATCTTGCGAACCACGTCGAGGATGGTGCCGTCGCGCGCCTCAAGGACGGCAACGACCTTGTCCTCCCACTCGAGGTCGTCCGGACGGCCAACCAGGGAGTAGGCCTTGTCCTTGAGCTCCTCGATGGTGACGTGCGGGATGCCGGCGTTGTCCAGGCACTCGATGAGGTCCTGGCGCAGCGGGTTTACGGCGATGCCGTAATCCGTGACGAGGACGTCGACGCAGTCGCCCGGCGTCGTGACCGTCACGACGTGCTCGCAGACGGTGGCCATGCGACCACGGGTGAGCGGCGTGACGATGATGCAGCACTTGGAGCCGGCGGCCGTGTCGGGGTGTCCGCCGGGGGCGCCGCGGAGCACGCCGTCAGAGCCCGTGAGGACGTTCACGTTGAAGCCCGTGTCAATCTCGAGGGCGGCGAGCACCACGAAGTCGAGCTTGTTCACGAACGCGCCCTTGTTGGCGGGGTTGGCGTACTGGGAGGCGCTCATCTCGTAGTGACCCGGGGTCTGGTTGATCGAGTTCACCGCGTCGAGGTCGAAGTCCTGGACGTCGATGACCTTGCCGACCTTGCCCTTCTTGAGCAGCTCGACCATGGGGCCGCAGATGCCGCCGATGGCCCAGCCCATCTTGATGTCACGCTCGTCCATGTACTGCTCGAGGAAGAGGTTCGCGGCGAGCGACGGGCCGCCAACGCCGGTCTGGAAGGAGAAGCCATCTTTGAAGTACGGCGTAGAGGCAATGACCTTGGCCACGTTCTCGGCCATCATGAGGTCGCGCGGGTTCTGGCTGATGCGCGCGGCGGCGGAGGCGATCTTCTTCGGGTCGCCGATGGAGTCGACGACAACGACGGCGTCAACGTCGATGGCCTCGACGGAGGCCGGATAGTTCGGGAAGTCGACGAGCGTGTCAGTGACGACGACCACATGGTCGGCGTACTGGGCGTCAGTCATGGCATAACCCATGGAGCCGCAGTTGCTCTTGCCGCCGATGCCACGGCAGTTGCCGCAGTTATCGGAGGTCGGGGCGGCCACGAAGGCAATGTCGATGTGGACCTCGCCGGCTTCGATGGCACGGGGGCGGCCACCGTGGGAGCGGATGATGGCCGGGGTCTTGAGCTTGCCAGCCGAGACGACCTCGCCCATGCGGCCACGGATGCCAGAGGTCTGGATGCCGATGACCTTGCCCTGCTCGATGTAGTCGGCGATGGGATCATGGGCGGAGCCGAGGGACGTGGCGGCGAGTGTGAGGTCCTTGAGGCCAAGCTCCTCGATGGCGGCCTTCATGACCATGTTGGCCACGTAGTCGCCGTTGCGGAGGTGATGGTGGAAGGAGAACGTCATGCCGTCTTTGGCGCCGCACTGCCTGAGGGCGTCTGCGATGGTCTCGACGACCTTGCTCTCCTGCGGCTTCTCGTAACGGCGGGTGCACGGGGCAGCCTTCTGGAGGTACTTGCCGTCCATGTAGTTCTTGCCCTGGTAGACCTCCTTGCCATTGACGAGGAGCTCGTCGGGAATGTCGCGGCCTACAGCGTTAATCATACAAGATCCCCCTCATACATACCGCAGGCCTTGGCCAGACGAAGCGTACGCTCCGCACCGGGGATGAAGGCCACGTCAACCATCTTGCCGTTCACGGTGAACACGCCAATGCCGGCGGCGGCAGCCTCGCGGAAGGCCCTCACCATGGCCTCGGCCTGGAGAACCTCCTTCTCCGTGGGCGCGAAGACCTCGTGGACGAGGCGAATCTGCTTCGGGTTGATGAGGCTCTTGCCGTCGAAGCCCATCTCCTTGTTCTGCATGACCTCGGCCCTGAAGCCTTCCTCGTCATCCAGGTCGGTGAAGACGGTGTCGAAGCACTGGATGCCGGCCGCGCGTGCGGCAACGAGCATTTGGCCGCGGGCGGCGAGCATGTCGATGCCGCTCGGCGTGAACTTGGTCTGCATGCACTTGCGGAAGTCGCCGCCGGAGATGGCGACGCCAAACATGCGGTCGGAGGCAGCGCAGATCTCGTAGGCGTTGAGGATGCCCTTGGGGCTCTCGAGCGCGGCCATCAGCAGGGTGCGGCCAACCTCGACCCCAAACTCCCTCTCGGCAGCCTCGACGGCGGCCTCGACGGTGTGGACGTCCTGGGCGCTCTCGCACTTGGCGATGCGGATGCCATCGGCGCCACCGGCGACGCAGACGCGGATGTCCTCCTGCCAGTGCGGCGTGTCGAGGCCGTTGATGCGCACGATGACCTCGGTGTCACCGTAGTCGATGGTCTTGAGCGTGTGATACAGCGAGAAGCGGGCGGCGTCCTTCTGGTTCTCGGCGACGGCGTCCTCGAGATCGAGCATGATGGAGTCGACGCCATAGATGTAGGCGTCCTTGATGAGACCGGGCTTCTGCGCGTTCATGAACATCATGGTGCGGCGCAGGCGGAACCTCTCGGGCTTGGGGCGCGGAATCATTAGCGGATCACTCCTCCCCAGTCGACGTTCTTGTCAGACTCTCCGGCGCTGCGAAGCACCGCGGCCTCGATGCGGGCCTTGAGCGTGCAGTCGAGCGCACCGTGGTCCACGATAGTGACCTTACCGTCGGTGATGCCGAGGCGCTCGAGCGTCTCGGTGGCGCAGGCCTCAATCTGGCGACCGTACTGGTTCATGACGCTGCTCTCAATGGAGAGCTCCACGGTGCCCGAGCCCGGCTCGACGGTGACCTGGGCATCGCTCGACTCGAGCGTCCCGGCCATCGCCGTGGTCTGGATGCTGGATTGCATCACACCACTCCTTTCCCAACCGCTTGCAGACAGGTGGGCCTGGCAAGATGCCAAAGAGACACCCGCGCCCGCAGGCGCAGCCTGACCCCCATTTCGCTGCACATGGTAATCTCGGCCCCATGGCGCCCCGTGTTCGTTCGGTGTTTCTGGCATCCACGGCCAGGTAAACGGTTCGCCGGCAATGAACCGCTGCTCATCTGCTATGTTCAAGTTCGATAATTCTTGGAGGAGTCTGCATGTCCACGTATCCGATCACACGCGTCTACGATTCCGACACCCGTCGCATCGCGGCTGTCGAGGCCCTGCTCGAAGCCGAGGGAATCAGGCGCGACGGACACCTGGACTACACCTGCGCGATGTTCGATGACGAGGGGCGTGCCATTGCCACGGGCAGCTGCTTTGGTAACACCCTGCGCTGCATGGCGGTGTCCTCGGCCCACCAGGGCGAGATGCTCATGAACGAGATCGTGACGCACCTCATGGAGGTGGAGGCCGAACGTGGCTGCTTCAGGCTCTTCCTCTACACGAAGTGCTCCACGACGAAGTTCTTCGGCAGCCTCGGGTTCTACGAGGTGGCGCGAGCGGATGGCACGGCAGTTCTCATGGAGAACCGGAAGAACGGGTTCTCGAGCTATCTTTCTGCGCTTGCGAAGACGAGACGCGAAGATGCCGCGAGCTCAGCCATCGTGATGAACGCAAATCCCTTTACGAACGGCCACCTGCACCTGGTCAAGACGGCCTCGGAGGCCTCCGACGTGGTACACCTCTTCGTGGTCAGCGAGGACGCGAGCCTCTTCCCGTTCAAGGTGCGAAAGCGCCTTATCGAGGAGGGCGTGGCAGGCCTTGGCAACGTGGTCATCCACGACTCCGGCCCCTATATCATCAGCAGCGCAACCTTCCCGAGTTACTTCCTCGGAGACGACCTCAACGTGGCCACCGGCCATGCCGAGCTCGATGCCGCCGTGTTCTGCAAGATTGCGGCAGCCCTGGGCGTGACGCGGCGCTTCGTGGGAGAGGAGCGCTCGAGCAAGGTCACGGCGGCCTACAACGAGGCACTCGCCCGCGAGCTGCCAAAGGCCGGCATCGAGCTCACCGTGGTGCCGCGCATCGCGGCAGACGGCGGCAACGCCGACGAGGAGGGCGAGGCTCCCGTGAGCGCGAGCACCGTCCGCGAGTTCATCAAGGCCGGCGACCTCGAGGGGGTTCGGGGCCTCGTGCCGCCAACCACATTCGCCTACCTGAACTCGCCTGAGGCCGAGCCGGTGATTGCCCGCATCAAGGCCACCGCCGACGTGGTGCACCACTAGGCGCGAAGGACTTGCCGTGGTGCGCCGCTAGACGCGAAGGACTTGCCCCACGATATGCCGTGGGGCAAGTCCTTTGTGCGTTAGGCAAAAAATACGACAGCAAGGGGATTTGACTACATTGCAAGGCCGATAACCAGGCCAAAGAAGACGGCTATGACGTACAGCACCGCGAGGATGGCAAGGTTCTCGCGCACGTTGTTATTGGTGCGGAACAGCACGAGGAAGCCCGCGCCGGCGGCAACGAGAGAACCGGCCATCATGGGACCAAGGGAGAGCGCGCCCTCGAGGTACAGCTGCGTGATAACGATGCTCGCGGCACAGTTGGGGATGAGCCCGATGAGCGCCGAGAGGAACGTTGCCCCAACCTCGTTGCTCGAAAGCACGGCGGCAAGGGCCTCCTCCCCCACCGTATCCAGGACGCCCGAGAGCACAAGCGACACAAGGAAGATGAAGACCGTCACCTGGACCGTGTGAGAGACGGCACCGCGCACAACGTGCCCGAGGAGCCCCTTTCCATGCGCGTGGGCATGGCCACCATGGTCGTGGCCGCAGCCACAACCAGCGTGCCCATGCGAGGCATCGGCGTCGTGGCGCCCTTCATGCTCGTGGCAGGCGAGGGAAGCGGCTTGGTGGGCCGCAATTTCTTCGGCCGTAAACTCGTGGCCGCAGCAGTCGCACGTCGGCGCCTCTTCGGAGCATGAGTGGCAGTCGCGGCCGTCGACCTCCTCCTCGCAGCCGCAGTGGGCGCGTTCGCAGAGCTCGCGGATGTGGGTGGCGTCGGAACCCGCAGACGCCAGGTCGTCCACGACGGGGGTGGCGGAGCCGAGGATGCCACGGCGCAGGGCCGCATGGGCCTTGGGGCGCGTGCGAATCACGCGGAGCGCGCAATCGATGAGCACGCCCGTCATGAGGCCGATGAGCGCCTTGGACGCGAGGATGCTCGCAATGACCACAGGGTCAGGGTGCTCGGCGAGCAGGATCGGCAGCATCTCATCGGAGGTAGACAGAAACACGGCCACGAGCGTGCCAAGCGTCACGACCCTGCCGGCGTAGAGGGTGGCCCCCATGGCAGAGAAGCCACACTGCGGCACGATGCCGAGGATGGCGCCCACGACGGGGCCGGCAGGGCCAGCCTTGCGGACGAGCGCGTTCACGCGCGCGCCGGCGGTGTGCTCGAGGGTCTCGAGCACAACATAGGTCACGAACAGGAACGGAACGAGAACGAGCGTATCCTTCACCGCGTCGGCAAGGATGTCGAGAAGCAACTCCATGGTCTGGTAACTCCTATAGATGACTAGGCTTTGACAGCTCAACCACTATAGCGACCATGACAAATGAATGACTGCTCACACGCTCAATGCGATGCGCGAACCGTACTCAGCGCACGACGCGGATCTTGACGTGCGCCTCGGCGAGTTTGGAAGGCGACTAGACGCTTAGGGCGAACTCGAACGCCCGCAGACGGGCGTCAAGGTGCGTGGCCGCCCACGTGTGGACAAGCGCAAGAAGCAAGGCTGCCGTGTGGGTGTCGACAGGGGCGGCAAGCAACTCGTCGAAGGTGAGGCACACTAGGGCCTCGAGCCACCCAAGCGTGACGGGGTCGATGGGCTCGGCCCCCGCAACCTCGCGCGCGCAGCTCTCGCAGAGGCCGCCGCCGGCCAGCGCGGAAAAGCGCGTCACGGACGACTCGCCGCAGGCAACGCACGAGTCGATGACGGGCCGCCAGCCCTGGTGGGAGAGAACCTTGAGCACATAGGCGGCAACAACAACGTCCAGGTGAGCCTGGTCGCCCGCCTGTTCGCAGGCAAGCAAGGCTCGAAGGCAGATCGGGAAGAGGAACGGGTCCGATGCCCCCTCAAAGCACGTGAGGCGCGCCACCTCGCACACCACGCTTGCCGCGCTCACGCGCTCCAGGTCTCCGCGAAGTCCCGCATGGGGTTCCAGCAGCTGGGCCTCGGCAACCACATCGAGCGAACGGCCAACGGCAAGCAGTAGGTCCAGCTCGCAGAAGAGCTGGACGCGGGCCGCGAGCTTGCCTCCTGGCTTGCGCGCCCCCTTGGCAACGGCGCGCCCCTGGGTGCCGTCGGCCTCGAGAAGCGTAAGGATGAGGTCGCTCTCCCCCAGCTTCGTCCGGTCGACCACAACGGCCTTCGTATGTCTCGTTCGCCCGCGCGCCATAGGCTCAAGCCCCCCCCTTGAGACGATGCCCGCCCGCGTTCTAAAGACGGGCGGGCACCATGAAGCGTGCTCTTACGTTACTCGTGAGTGCAGCCCATAGCCTCGCTACTCCCCCGCCTCGAAGCCAAGGCGGCGAATCTCGTTCTGATCTCGCCGCCACTGCGGACGCACTTGCACGCGCAGCTCGAGGAACACCCTGGCCCCCAGCAGGCGCTCGACGTCCTTGCGTGCCGCGGAGCCGATCTTCTTCACCATCGAACCACCGCGGCCAACGATGATGCCCTTCTGGCCCTCGCGCTCCACAAGGATCGTGCACGAGACGCTCGCGTGGCCATCCTTTGCCCAACGCACCTCGTCGCAGGTGACCGCCACCGAGTGCGGAACCTCGTCGCGGCAGTTGAGCAGCACCTTCTCGCGAACGAACTCGGAGATGAGCTCCTCCTCCGTGGCGTCGGAGCTCATGTCGTCGGGGAACCACTTCGGACCCTCGGGCAGGTACTTGCTCACGAGGGATACGAAGGAGTCTACGTTGAAGCCCTCCGTGGCACTCGTGACGATCACGTCGTCGAAGTGCGCGAGCGCCTGGGCACCCTCGACCTGGGCGGAAACCCCGTCCGGCTTGGCGAGGTCGAGCTTCGTGAGCACGAGGATCTTGGGCGCGTGTGCCTTGTCCACGTGGGCGCCCACCCACTCGTCGCCGGTGCCCACGGGCTTCGTGGCATCAACGAGCATGGCAACGACGTCCACGTTTGCGAGCTCGCCGAGGGCGGCTCGGTTGAGCTCCTTGCCCAGGGCGTCCTTTGGCTTATGGAGGCCTGGCGTGTCGACGATGACGAGCTGGCTATTTGGACCGTTTACGACGGCGCGCAAGCGCTTGCGCGTGGTCTGGGCAACCGGGCTCGTGATGGCGAGCCGCTGACCGCAGCACGCGTTGAGCAGAGTCGACTTGCCGGCATTGGGCCTTCCCACGAGCGCAACGAAGCCGCTGCGGAATGGACCGCCTGAAATCTTGGAAGAATCCGACACGTTAATCCCTTCGGTGAGGTACGTAGCTGGAGCCCCGGTTCATGAGGCCAGGCGCTAGAAGAACTTGTCGAGAATGACAGACCCAAAAACGACGAGGCCAACGACACCCACGAACACGCAGAGCACCCAGACCGCCGCGGCGGCAATGTCCTTGGCACGGCCCGCAAGCGGGTGGTACTCGGGAGAGACGAGGTCCACGACGGTCTCGACGGCAGTGTTCAGAAGCTCAGCGCAGAGAACCGCGCCGCAGCACAGAAGTATGAGTCCCCACTGCGTCGGGCTGAGTCCCAAGAAGAGCCCCACGGCCACCGCAAAGGCAAAGCCGCCGAGCATGACCTTGATGTTGCGCTCGGTCCTCAGCACGAAGCGGAACCCCTGGACCGCAAAGCCGAAGCTCCGCCAGAAGGTGGGGTGGTTGCTGTTGGACCCGGGAATCATGACGCCACCTCGGAGGGTGCACATGCGCCCGGAAGTGGCGCGTCATCGCGATGGCGCGTCAGCTCGACGTGCCCGAGGTCTCCGCCGCAGGCAAGGGCGAGCAGCTCGTCCTCGCGCGCCTCCATGACGCGGGCCTCGTCCTCCTTGATGTGGTCGTAGCCGAGGAGGTGCAGCAGGGAGTGAATTGCCATGAGGCGGGTCTCGTCCTCGGCCGTGGTTCCAAAACGCTCAGCCTGCGCGGCGAGAACCTCGGGCGCCATGGCAATGTCACCAAGCTCGCAGGGCTCGCCGGGCGCGAGGTCGGGGTCATCCGGACGCTCGCACTCGAGCGAGATAACGTCCGTGGGGGCATCCACGCCGCGCCACTCGCGATTGAGCTCCTGCATGCTCTTGGGGCTCACGACGCTCACCGAGACGCAACAGATGCGCTCGACGCCCTCCTCGGCAAGAACGAGGTCAAAGACGCGCGAGAGCTCGACATCGGAGAGAGCGAGCTTTGCGGCGCCCTCGCATTCGAGGGACATCTCTGCGCTCATGACATCTCCTCCGCCATGCCGTGGGCGCGCTCGGCGTCGTAGGCCTCGACGATGCGAGCAACGAGCGCGTGGCGCACGATGTCGGCCCGACCGAGGTCAACGAACGCGATGTCATCGACGCCCTCGAGCGCGCGGCGGGCGTCCTTGAGGCCCGAGGGGCCGGTGAGGTCGCGCTGGGACCCATCGCCCGTGATGATGAACTTGCTCCTGAAGCCCAGGCGCGTCAGAAACATCTTCATCTGCTCGGGTGTGGTGTTCTGGGCCTCGTCGAGTATCACGAACGCGTCGTTCAGCGTGCGGCCGCGCATGTAGGCCAATGGCGCAATCTCGATGACGCCCTGCTCGATGAGGGCGTTACCCTTCTCCATGTCCGTCATGTCGAAGAGGGCGTCGTAGAGCGGCCGCACGTACGGGTCGAGCTTCTCCTGAAGCGTGCCCGGCAGGTAACCGAGCGACTCGCCTGCCTCAACCACCGGGCGACAAAGCACGATGCGCCCCACCTCGCGCCGCTTGAGCGCGGCCACGGCCATCGCCATGGCGAGGTAGGTCTTGCCTGTGCCGGCAGGGCCGAGCGCGAAGGTGACGGTGTTGTTGCGAACGGCCTCGATGTAGCGGCACTGGCCAGAGGTCTTGGGGCGAAGAGCCCGCCCGCGATAGGTAAGCAGGATGTCGTCAGAGAGCGACGCCTCCGGGACGCCCCCTCGCTTGGACTGCTCGAGGAGCAAATCGACATCGTCAGAGGTTGGAGAGTCCCCCCTCGAGACCATCTGGATGAGCCGCGAGAAGACGGTGACAATCCGGTTGGCCTCGATTGGCTCTCCCGTGACAGCCACCTGGTTGCCGCGGACCGTGATGGCCGCGTCGGTTGCCGCCTCGACGCGCCTCAGAAGGGCGTCTGCGGGACCCATCAGTGCCGTCATGTCCACGGAATCAGGAATGGTGAGACGTACCTGTGCTGGCTCCATGTTCCTCCAAGCGTGCGTCGAGAGTCGCGCTCCCCTGCTTCCAACGATGATACGACACGAGGGCCCATGGGGTCACATGCCGGTGTTGGTTATTGCGGGGCCGGCATGCCGTCATATCGACCGAGCGTCGAGCGCGCCGGCTTCGGTCATCGCATGCGGCACGCAGCGCACAAGCCTCCCGCGCTCGCCCGGGTCGACGAGGACGTCCGCGAGGCCGCCCGAGACGCCGCGGTCCCCGCGCTCGACGAGGACGAGCTGCTCGGTACCCACGAGCGACCGCACATAGGTGCGCCTCGACGCAGAGGAGAGCTCGCGCATGAGACGGCTCCGCTCGGCGCTCACCTCGGGGGGAACCTGGTTCGGCATCTCGGCCGCCGGCGTGCCCGGTCTCCTCGAATAGCGAAAGACGTGCATCTTCGAGAAGGCGGCTGCCTGGCAGGTCTCGTATGACTTGGCAAATTCCGCGTCGGTCTCGCCTGGGAACCCGACGATGAGGTCGCAGGCAACGGCAAGGCCCGCAACGTCACGCTTCGCCCTTTGAACAACTTCAAGGTAGGAGGCGGAATCGTAGGGCCTACCCATGCGCCTGAGCGTCTCGTCGCAGCCGCTTTGCAAAGGAATGTGAAGGAAGGGGGCAATTCGCCCCTCGGATGCCGCCATGAGCTCGAGAAGCTCGCCGGTGACGCCGGCTGGCTCCACCGAAGAAAGCCTGACGCGCCCCACCTTGGTCTCCTCGAGGATGCGGCCAAGCATGCCAGCAAGGTCGAGGCCCGCGCTCTCGTAGCGCCCAAGGTCGATGCCGGTGAGCACCACCTCACGGGCGCCATAAGCCACGAGCGAGCGAACGCCGTCGAGGACCTCCTCGGCCGAGACGGACGTGGCCTTGCCGCGAGCCTTCCACACGATGCAGTAGGTGCAACGATGGTCGCAGCCGTCCTGAATCTTGAGTCCGGGCCGCATGCGCCCCGTGGGTGTCACGGCGTGGTCGGGCACCGCGATGGAGGCGCCCGGAGAAGGCAGGGCGAGGACGGATGCGTCGATACCCAGCAGTTCGAGGGCACGCTTGGGCACATGGCCCTTGTTTGGCTCAACGGCTACACGGGAATGGAGGGCCTCGAGCTCAGACGCAAATAGACTTGCCACGCATCCAGTTGCGAGGACGAGTGGGCCCTGAGGAAGAGACGCCGCGTGCCGCACGGCCTTTCTGGCCTTTGCTTCGGCCTCGCCCGTAACGGCGCACGTATTCACCACAACGAGGTCCGCGTCTCGCTCGTCGACCACCTCGCAGCCCGCAAGCTCGAGCTTGCGGGCGATTACGTCGAGCTCGACGCGGTTTACGCGGCACCCGAGGTTGGCGAGCGCCACCCTCGGGTGCCCAGACCTCGTCACTTGCCATGCCTTCCGTTACCGGCGGGCTTAGCGGATGCGGCCCTGCCCGCACGCTTGCCAAAGAAGCCCTCGTGCTTCTTGTGCGGCTCTGCGGCCACGCGCTCGCCGCGCTCAACGGCAACCTCGCGCAGACGCTCCTCCTGGCTGGGCGTCAGGTTGTCGGGCACCGTGATGTTCACAACCACGACGAGCTTGCCGCGCGCCTTGGAATTCATGCGTGGCATGCCGTGGCCCTCAACTTCAACCTGCTGCCCATGCTGACAGCCGGCAGGAACCTCAACCGTCACGTGCTCGCCGTCGAGGATGCCCTCGACCTCGAGCTCGCAGCCGAGCATCGCTTCGAGCGTGCTCACGTCCTCAACGCAGAACAGGTCGTCGCCCTGGCGCTGGAACCGCTCATCGTCGGCGATGTCGATGCGCACGATGAGGTCGCCCGAGCGGTTCCCGCGCACGCCCGCCTCGCCGTAGCCGTCGAGCTTGATGGTCTGGCCGGAGTGGACGCCTCCGGGCACGGTGACCTTCACCGTCTCGTGGCTGGGCGTGCGGCCCTGACCCTCGCAGGTGTGGCAGGGCTTGTCGATGACCTTGCCCTGTCCGTGGCAGTCTGGACAGACGCTCTGGGACTGCATCTGGCCAAGGATGGTCCGCTGCACGGTCACGATGCGACCGGTGCCGTGACAGCGAGAGCAGCTCACCACATGCCCGCCCTCGGCCGCGCCGGTGCCGTGGCAGTCATCGCAGGGAGCCAGGCGGTCGTAGGCGATTGTCTTGGTGCAGCCCGCAGCGGCCTCGGCGAGGGTCACGCGAAGCGAGATGCCCATGTCGCGGCCGCTCGTGCGGGCCGCGCGCGCCTGGGCGCCGCCAGCTCCCCCGCCAAAGAACGTGGAGAAGATGTCGTCCATGCCAAAGCCGCCGCCAAAGATGTCGGACACGTCGACTCCGGCGCCGCCAAACCCCTGGGGGCCGTCGGGATCGCCGTAGCGGTCATAGTTGGCACGCTTGCGCTCGTCGGAGAGCACTGAGTAGGCCTCGTTGACCTCCTTGAAGCGCTCCTCGGCATCCGGGGCGTCGGAGACGTCCGGGTGGAGCTTGCGCGCCTTCTTCAGGAATGCACGCTTGATGGTCTTCGCATCGGCGTCGCGCTCAACGCCGAGAACCTCGTAATAGTCGATCTTCGCTTCCACGCTCGTAGTACTCGCTTCCTTCTTTCGGCCGCCCATGCGGTCGCGCTCACAACGAACCAGATGCCCATGGCAGGCAAGTACCTGCTAGGCGCGCACGTCGCCCGATCCCGTCCCATAGCCGGAGGAGCCGAACCCAGACATGCAGGAGACCATGAGGGCTACGAACACGGCCACCGTGGCGCCGTTCATGACGCCGTTGCCAAGGTAGCGCGCCGCGTTCTTCCACCACACGGCGCCGCGCCCAAGCACGCCTCCGTCGGAGACGACGAGCCACACGCCCAGGGCGAGCGGCGCCAGGATGATGACGGCTAGCTGCGCCAGGACATTCAGAATAAGGCCAAGAATCAGAAACGGCAGGGCAAAGCCAATCATCTGGAAGCCCTGTGCCTGGCGTGGCCCTAGCCGCTCGGTGGACACGCCCACTCGGCAGACGAAGTCCCCGGACGAGGAGCCGTTCGTGCCGGCGTTGCCCATGCCCTTTACGCGCACCGTGTCGCCATCGTGACTTCCGGCGGGTACGTCCACCACGATCTCGCTCGCACTCAGCACGCGACCGGTGCCCCCGCAGGAGTCGCAGGGGTCTGCCACGACCTTGCCCGTGCCCTCGCACTCGGGGCAGACCATGTTCATGACGCCGATGCCGAAGAGGCTCGCGAGGTCAACGGAGATGTGACCGGAGCCGCCGCACGTGGGACAGGTCTTTGCGTGGTCCGCATGCACGGAGCCGGCGCCGTGGCAAACGTCGCACGAGACGTAGCGCTGGTAGGTGACGCCCCTGCGGCAGCCCTTCTTGGCCTGCTCGGCGTCAAGCTCGAGCTGGTAGACCACGTCGCCTCCGGCCTGGGGGTTGTACGAGCGGCTCCTGCGCGCGCTGCGCTGGGTGCCGTAGGCGCCCACACCGCCAAACGGGAAGCCCCACCCAAAGGGATCTGCGCCCATGCCGGCAAAGGGGTCTCCCTGAGGCTGGCTCGGAGAGCCGTACGAGGCGCCGGCAAAGGGGTTGCCCGAGCGCATGGCGTCATAGCGGCGGCGCTTGTCGTCATCGGAGAGCACCGCATAGGCCTCGGAGACCTCCTTGAAGCGCTCCTCGGCGTCCGGGGCCTTGTTGACGTCCGGGTGAAGCTTGCGGGCCTTTTTCTGGAAGGCCTTGCGAATCTCCTCTGTGGTGGCATCGTGCTCCACCTCGAGGATGGCGTAGTAATCCTTATCGTTCATCGAGGCCATGGGTGTGGGAACTCCTGTCTGTTGGCCTTGGGCGAAGCCCGGGTGCGCATAAACGTCCGTCATTCTACCCAAAGGCGCAGCTCGTCATCGGCCCTCCCATGAGAAATGCATGCGCAGGCGGAGGTGGCCGGGGGATGCGCCGCGGCCTCTGATAGGCTGTTGAAGATTGACAACCGAGGCAGGCGATTTCTCGCCCAATCCCAAGGAGATGTGAATGGCGGAGTTCATCTACCAGATGTTCCAGGCGCGCAAGAGCCATGGTGACAAGGTCATCCTCGATGACGTCACCCTGAGCTTCTTCCCCGGCGCAAAGATCGGCGTGGTTGGCCCCAACGGCATGGGCAAGTCCACGTTGCTCAAGATCATGGCCGGCAAGGAGGAGGTCACCAACGGCGACGCGCGCCTCACGCCGGGCTACACCGTGGGCCTGCTCGAGCAGGAGCCCCCGCTGGACGACGACAAGACCGTCATCGAGAACGTTCGCATGGCCTTTGGCGACGTGCTTGCCAAGGTGGACCGCTTCAATGCCATCTCCGCTGAGATGGCCGACCCCGACGCGGACTTCGACGCCCTCATGGCCGAGATGGGCAAGCTCCAGGACGAGATTGACGCGGTAGGCGGATGGGACCTGGACTCCCAGCTCTCCCAGGCCATGGACGCCCTCCAGTGCCCCGACCCTGACACGCCCGTGAACGTGCTCTCGGGTGGCGAGCGCAGGCGCGTGGCCCTCTGCCGCCTGCTTCTCGAGGCGCCCGACCTGCTGCTGCTCGACGAGCCCACGAACCACCTGGATGCCGAGAGCGTCCTGTGGTTGGAGCAGTTCCTCCACAACTACGAGGGCGCCGTGCTCGCCGTCACGCACGACCGTTACTTCCTCGACAACGTAGCCGAGTGGATCTGCGAGGTCGACCGCGGCCACCTCTACCCCTACAAGGGCAACTACTCCACCTACCTCGACACCAAGGCCGCCCGCCTCGAGGCCCAGGGCCAGAAGGAGGCCAGGCTCGCCAAGCGCCTGCGCAACGAGCTTGAGTGGGTGCGCTCCAGCCCCAAGGCCCGCCAGGCCAAGAACAAGGCGCGCCTCGAGCGCTACGAGCAGATGGAGTCCGAGGCCCAGGCCGGACGCGGCGTCGACGTCACCGACATCAAGATTCCGGTGGGCCCGCGTCTGGGTTCGAAGGTCCTCGTGGCCGAGCACCTCTCGAAAAGCTTCGGCGACCGCGTACTCATCGACGACCTGTCCTTTGAGCTGCCCCGCAACGGCATCGTGGGCGTCATCGGCCCCAACGGCGTGGGCAAGTCCACCCTGTTCAAGATGATCGTGGGCGCAGCGAAGGCTGCCGGCAACTCCCCGGCGCTGGCCAACGCCGTCACCGAGGAGCCCACGAGCGGCTCGATCATCCTCGGAGAGACGGTGCAGCTCTCCTATGTTGACCAGATGCGCGCCGGCCTCGACGCGAACAAGAACGTCTGGGAGGTGGTCTCCGGTGGCAATGACTTCATCGTCGTAGGCAAGCAGGAAATCAACAGCCGCGCCTACGTGGCGGCCTTCGGGTTCAAGGGCTCCGACCAGCAGAAGCCGGCAGGCGTGCTCTCCGGCGGCGAGCGCAACCGCCTGAACCTTGCGCTCACGCTCAAGCAGGGCGGAAACCTCCTGCTTCTGGACGAGCCCACCAACGACCTCGACACCGAGACCCTCGAGAGCCTCGAGGAGGCGCTGCTGGCCTTCCCCGGCTGCTCGGTCATCACCTCGCACGACCGCTGGTTCCTCGACCGCGTGGCCACGCACATTCTGGCCTGGGAGGGCACCGATGACGCCCCCGGAACCTGGCACTGGTTCGAGGGCAACTTCGATGACTACCAGAGGGACCGCGTGGCGCGCCTGGGCGAGGAGGCCTCAAAGCCCCACCGCATCCACCGCAAGCTCACGCGCGACTAGGCAATCCTTAGTCGCAGCGCCCTTGGCCCGCGATGCGAAGCCAGATCGCCGACGACGCATCACGTAAGTAAATTGCTTCAACCCTACAAAGTGGGAGCCTCGCCATCCCTTACTGGGGGCGAGGCTCCCACCTTGTTGCAGGGCTCCCAGCGGACGGACCAGTTTCCGCGACAGTGCGGGCCACGATGCCGGCTGAGCCGACCACCCATGCCCCTCAGCCGCGAAGGGCCCACATATGGTCGAGGGGCCCCGAGCCGCGACCAAGGTCGAGGCCCGCCCTGAGGGCTCCGGTCAGATACGACTTGGCCTCGCGCACCGCGTCCTCGAGCGAGAGCCCACGCGCAAGCCCGCAGGCGGCGGCGCTCGAGAGCGTGCAGCCCGTGCCGTGCGAGTTGCTCGCCTCGACTCGCGGCGCCTCGAGCCACAGGCTCGAGCCCTCCGCAGACCTCAGCAGGTCAGCGGGCGCGCCATGGGCATGGCCACCCTTCACGAGCACCGCGCCCTGGGGCACGAGGGCCGCCAGCGCATCCGCGGCACAAGCCATCGCCGCACGCTCATCCAACTCGCCAAGAATCCGTATCCCAGAGAGGGCCTCCGCCTCGGGAATGTTGGGAGTGAGGAGCGTCGCCAGTGGAAAGAGCTCGCCCACGAGGGCCTCGATCGCAGGACTACCTGTGAGCGAGGCCCCGCTCGAGGCAACCATCACCGGGTCCAGAACGACGGCGCAGCCGAGAGGCTCGCCGGCGCCATGCCGCCGCAACGCGCGGGTAATGGCATGGACGGCCTCCGCCGACCCAACCATCCCAATCTTCACAGCTACGGGGCTCATGTCATCAAAGACGGCGTCAACCTGAGCCTCGATCACCTCCGCGGGTATCGCGTGAACAACGCTCACGCCCATCGTGTTCTGAGCGGTGACGGCCGTGATGGCACTCGCCCCATAGAGTCCGAGGGCCTCGATGGTCTTAAGGTCCGCCTGGATGCCGGCGCCACCCGAGGAGTCGCTCCCGGCAATGGTCAGCACCACGGGAAGCTTGCCGTCGTCGAGCGTGAGCGTAGAAGGCAGAGCGCCCGGCTCGCTCACTCTTCGGCCTCGGTGACGACCGCGCCGCTGGGGGCCTCGTCATCCTCGGCAAGGTCAGCCCCGGGAAGGTCATCGCCAAGGTCCACCGTGAGGCCCTCCATGATGCGGTTGACCGTACGGGCGGCGCACATCTTGCCGCACATGGTGCAGGTGCCGTCCTCCTCGGGCGGCGCGAGTGCCAAGATTTCCTTCGCACGCTCTGGGTCGAGGGCACAGGCAAACATGTCATCCCAGTTCACGCGCCTGCGCGCGTCGCTCATCCTGTTGTCGATGTCGCGCGCGCCGGGAATCCCCTTCGCGATGTCGCCGGCGTGTGCCGCGATCTTGGTGGCAATGAGGCCCTCACGCACGTCGTTGACATCAGGAAGCTTCAGGTGTTCGGCTGGCGTCACGTAACAGAGCCAATCGGCTCCGCTCATGGCAGCCGTGGCACCGCCGATAGCAGCGGTGATATGGTCGTACCCAACGCCGATGTCCGTCACGAGCGGACCCAGCACGTAGAATGGCGCATCGTGGCAAAGGCGCTTCTCGAGCTTCATGTTCGCGGCAACCTCATCAAGGGCCATGTGCCCCGGCCCCTCGACAACCACCTGGACGCCGGCGTCCCAGGCGCGCTTCGTGAGCTTGCCAAGTTCCACGAGCTCGGCAACCTCGCTCGCATCCGTTGCGTCATACGTGCAACCACCGCGCATGGCATCGCCCAGCGAGATGGTCACGTCGTACTCGTGCAGAATCTCAAGGATGTCATCGAAGCGCTCGTAGAAGGGGTTCTCGCAGCCCGTCGTCATCATGAGGCCAAAGATGAGGCTGCCTCCGCGGCTCACGATATTGGTGAGGCGCTTGGTCTCGAGGAAGGTGTCGAGCACGCGACGATTGAAGCCGGCGTGGATGGTCATGAAGTCGACGCCGTCCTCGGCATGGGCCTTGATGACGCGCAGGATGTCGTCACCCGTCAGCTTCACGAGTGGCTTATCGAGGTAGCCGATGGCGTCGTACATGGGCACCGTACCCACCATGAGAGGCGTCTTGGCAATGAGCTGCTGCCGAAACGGCCGCGTCTTACCGGAGTTGGAGAGGTCCATGATGGCGTCAGCGCCGTACTTCTCGGCAACGGCGACCTTCTCCCACTCCTGGGGAGCGTTCTGGATGTCGCCAGAGATCCCGAGGTTGACGTTCACCTTTGTCTTAAGGCCCGCACCCACGCCGCAGGCGTGAAGGCCAAGGTCGACGTGACGAACGTTCGCCGGAATGGCGATGCGTCCCTGCGCCACTCCGTCGAGGACAAACTCGGGGCTCCGCCCCTCGTCCTCGGCAACCTGGCGAATCTGAACTGTGATGATTCCCGCGCGCGCGGCGTCCATCTGCGTCATGGAAGACTCCCTTCGTTGGCATTACCCACATCAGGTTCAAGGGTCGGGACAATGGCGTGCCCCCTCTCAGCCGCCGCGGCGCCACAGCGCCTCGCTGGCTCCCCTGTTATGCGGTTGTAGAGCGCGTTCATGGTACACCTGGCGAGAGCATGGGAGACTCAGGTTTCCAAATACGAAGAACGGACGGTGCTATTCAGACGCGAGATCCCAGAGCGGACCGTAGAGCTCGTTTCCAAGGAGCCAACCCTGCTTCGTGGGAGCATAGGCAGACTCAGCCCTCTCAAGAAAGCCGAGCTTCACGAGCTTGGCTATTCTCTCGTCAACCGCAACGGCTCCAAGGACACGTCGAGCACGTGCGAGAAGCCTCTCCCCAATGCCATCCGCCATGCGAGCGGCAAGCATGAGATCCTCCGCCACGGCCTCGCGCGCGTTCAGCTCCTCGACTTCGAAGCGCAGGCGAGCAAGCGAGGTGGCTTCCACTATCTCGCGCGTCGACGAAGTAATCGTGAGGCGGGCGCGTTCCGTATCATCGGCAAGGTCTGGCAACGAGGGCACAAGCTCGTGGAGACGGACGTAGGACCCGCGGCCCAGCATGCTTGCCGCCGACGTGCCAAGCCCCAGATACTCCACGCCCGTCCAGTACGCGATGTTGTGACGACAACGCTCGCCAGGCTGCGCATAGCTCGCGACCTCATAGCGCGAGAGCCCAGCCGCGCCCAGTACGAGAGCGGCCGTCTCCATGTCGTCCGCCTCGGTGTCATCCGAGGGCCAAGGCAGCTCGCCCGCCTCGCACATGCGCTCCATGGCGGTTCCGGGCTCGATCATGAGCGGATAGCAGCTCACGTGTCCGACGCCAAGCGAGACGGCCGTCTCAAGGGATGGCCTCCACGTCTCTTCTGTCTGATAAGGGATGCCGCACATGAGGTCGAGCGAGACGCGAAGTCCGGAGACGACCGCAGCCGAGACTCGGTCTCGGGCAAGCACCGAGTCGTGGACGCGCCCAAGAGCCCTCAGCTCTCGGTCGTTGAAGCTCTGGACGCCAATCGAGACGCGCGTCGCACCTGCGTCCACTGCAGCGGCAATAGTCTCATCATACAGAGACTCGGGATTGGCCTCGAACGTCAGCTCACCTGGCTGGCCACAACCATGAACGCATGCAATGAGGTTCGCAAGCTCCTGGGGGCCCAGCATCGTGGGCGTGCCCCCGCCAAGATAGGCGGTCTTTAGGTCCAGAAGGCCGGCCCCATACGCCCCGGCGACCAGTCGCTCAAGCGCCTCCCCATAGGAGGCCATAAGCGCATCTCCGTGGCCCGTGGCCGCCGAGGAAAAGTCGCAGTACCGACAGCGGCGAAGGCAAAATGGGACATGCAGATAAAGCGACCCAATCACGCCAGCGTCGCCTCAAGCTCGTCGGCGAGGGCGAGGTAGTCTCCCGGCGTGACGCAGTGCATCGCGCGCTCGCGCCATGCGGCAGCCTCGGGCACGCCGCGCAGATACCAGCCGGCAAGGCTGCGTGCCCTGGCGATATGGGCTCCCGTTGCCTCGAGCAGGCGTACGTGCAGGCGGAAGGCGGCAAGCCGCATGCCTGCCTCCACGGGCCTCGGCGCCTTCCCGCTGAGGCACAGCTCGGCATTCCCGAAGATCCACGGGTTCCCGTAGCTCCCGGGAGCCACAAAGCTGCCGCTGGCGCCGGTCTCGGCCATAAGGGCGGCCGCACGCTCGGGAGAAAGGGCGTCACCGGACGCAATGACCGGCACCTTGACGGACTCCACGACGCGGCGTACCTCGAGCGCATTGCTCTCACCGCGATACATCTGGGAGGCAAAGCGACCGTGCACCGCAACGGCAGAGGCACCGGCAGCCTCCATGCGCCGGGCAAACTCGGGGCCCACGACCTCGCCCGTCCTGCGGCCGATGCGAATCTTGGCTGTAACCGGCAGGCTTGTTCTGCCGCACGCATCCAGCTCTTCGCGTACGACGCGAATGATGTCCCCGGCAAGCTCGGGATCATCCAACAGCGCCGAGCCGGCGCCGGACTTCGTGACCTTGGGCACGGGGCACGCCATGTTCACGTCAATGAGCGCAAGCTTCTTGCCAAGACGCCCCACCACGAGGGGCACGGCCTCGCGAAAATGCTCGACGTCCGAGCCAAAGAGCTGAACCGCAAGCTCCGGCTCCGCGGGGTTGGGGTCCACGAGCTCCCAAGTCTTCTCGCTCTTGTAGTGAATGCCGGCCACGGAGACCATCTCGCTGTAGGCGAGTGCGGCCCCACCCGCACGCGCCATGAGCCGATAGGCCGCATCCGTGACGCCCGCCATCGGGGCCATAAGGAAGGGCGCCCGCATAAGCCTCTCTCCAAGCGAACCCTCATGCGGCCAGGCAGACAGCGGCCACGAGAGCCCCGCCGCAGAGGCGCCCTCGGCCAGCACGAGACCTGCCGCGTCGCTTACGGCCGCCCTCCGTTGCGCCTCATGCATCTCCTCCGTGCGCCTTGGTCCTCGCATGCGTCTCCGCTCCAAATCCTTGCCGCAAACAAAAGCCCCGAGCTTCGCTACTCGTCCACCTTAAGGATGGCCATGAAGGCCTCCTGCGGAACCTCGACCGAGCCGATGGCCTTCATGCGCCTCTTGCCCTCCTTCTGCTTCTCCAGCAGCTTGCGCTTGCGCGAGATGTCACCGCCGTAGCACTTGGCCAGCACGTCCTTGCGGCGGGCGCGCACCGTGGAGCGAGCGATGATCTTGTTGCCGATGGCGCCCTGGATGGGCACCTCGAACAGCTGCTGGGGAATGATCGTCTTGAGCTTGTCACAGAGGCCTCGCGCCAGGTCGTACGCCTTGTCCTTGTGCACGATGAAGGAGAGCGCGTCCACCTCGTCGCCAGACAGCAGGATGTCGAGCTTCACGAGGTCGCTCGCACGATAGTCGCTGAACTCGTAGTCGAGGGAGGCGTAACCCTTGGTACGGCTCTTGAGCTGATCGAAGAAGTCCAGGATGAGCTCGGCGAGCGGCATGTCGAAGTGCATCTCCACGGACTTCTGCGTGAGGTGGATCATGTCCGTGGTGATGCCGCGGTGCTCGATGGCAAGCTGCATGACCGCGCCCGTGTATTCGGGCGGGCAGATGATCTTGGCCTTGAGGTAGGGTTCCTCGATGTGGTCGATGCAGGTGACGTCCGGCAGGTCCTGCGGACTGCGGACGTCAACCATCTCGCCGTCGGTCTTGTAGACGTGGTAGTCAACACTCGGGCTCGTGGCAATAAGGTCGAGGTTGAACTCTCGCTCGAGGCGCTCCTTCACGACCTCCATGTGCAGCAGGCCCAAGAAGCCCACACGGAAGCCGAACCCGAGGGCCACGGACGTCTCGGGAGTCCACGTAAGCGACGGGTCGTTCACGTGGAGTTTGTTGAGGGCGTCGCGAAGGTTCTCGTACTCCTTGTTGTCCACCGGGAAAAGTCCGGTGTAGACCATGGGCTTGGCCTCGCGGTAGCCCGAGAGGGGCTCCGTGCAGGGGCGCTCGGCCCAGGTGATGGTGTCGCCCACGCGCACGCTCTCCGGGTCCTTGAGGCCCGTCACCACGAAGCCAACCTCGCCAACCGAAAGCTCGTCAACAAGCGTCTCGGCCGGGCGCTTCACACCGACGCCGTCGGCAAGGAAGTCCTCGCCCTTCTGCATCATGCGGAGCTGCTCGCCCTTGCGGATGTGGCCGTCGAGCACACGGACGGTGGCCACGACACCGCGGTACTCGTCAAAGTACGAGTCGAGGATGAGGGCCTTGAGCGGCGCGGTGGCATCGCCCTTGGGAGGCGAGACGAGAAAGACGATGGCCTCGAGCAGGTCGTGGATGCCCTCGCCCGTCTTGCCGGAGACGCAGACGGCGTCCTCGGCCGAGATGGCAAGGTCATCCTCGATCTCCTGCTTGACCTCCTCGGGATGCGCGCTCGGCAGGTCAATCTTGTTGATGGCCGGAACGATGTCGAGGTTCGCGTTCATGGCAAGGTTGGCGTTGGAGACCGTCTGTGCCTCGACGCCCTGGGTGGCGTCCACGACGAGCACGGCGCCCTCGCACGCGGCAAGCGAACGCGAGACCTCATAGGTGAAGTCGACGTGGCCCGGCGTGTCAATGAGGTTGAACTGGTAGACCTCGCCGTCGTCCGCGTCGTACATGACACGGACCGCGTTGGACTTGATGGTGATGCCGCGCTCGCGCTCGATGTCCATGGTGTCCAGCAGCTGGGCCTCCATGTCGCGCTCCTGAACGGTGCGCGTGAGCTCGAGGATGCGGTCTGAGATGGTGGACTTCCCGTGGTCGATGTGGGCGACTATCGAGAAGTTCCTGATGTGGGAGGTGTCTGTAGTAGTCATGGATCAGATTCTAGCGTAGGCTGACAGGAAGGCACAGCCGCAAGGCCTCTTGTAATCTGCCCGTGTCCACACCTCATGCACAAATAGTGGGGGCACGCAGGCAATAGTGCCACATTTGCTGGTGCATGTCCCAAACCTTCTGCTATACTCGCGGCGTTGACCTCCCCGTGTCTCGGTCAAGAGGCCTCACTACAGAGAAGTTTTGAAAGGAAAACCGCACGTGGCTAACATCAAGTCTCAGAAGAAGCGCATCATCACCGCTGAGAAGGCCCGCCAGCGCAACAAGGCCGTCCGCTCCGAGCTCAAGACGGCCGTGAAGCATGTTCGCGCCGCCGTTGAGGCCAAGGACGTCGAGACCGCTCAGGCTGCCGCCAACAAGGCCGGCAAGCTCCTCGACAAGGCTGCCTCCAAGGGCATCATTCACAAGAACCAGGCCGCTCAGCGTAAGAGCGGCGTTCAGAAGCTCGTCAACACCATCAAGTAGCTTCTGCCTTATAGCTTGTTTGAGCCCGCTACGACGTGCTGGTCGTAGCGGGCTTTTTTGTAAAGACGACTCTTTGAGGCCGAGTGGGCCCAGTGACCAAAGATCCATGGGCCTCTTCACCATGATTCCGAGGTAGTGCCGGAACGAAAAGGACAGGTCACGCGTGCTCACGTGACGCTACGGGGCCACAGCAGATTGCAAGAACAAAGCGTTCAAAGGCCACGCTTGAATCGTTGGAACCCTTAAGGGCACGCTCGCAAGCAGCGGCTTCGCGCAAGAGCTCAACGAGCTCCTGCACACCAAAGCGCTGAGCCCAGCGCATGTGATTCTTGACCTGCCATGGAGCGCGCCCAAGTTCGGAGGCAAGACTGCGGGAAGCGCCGCGCGCGGCAAGCGACTGAGCGCAGATGAGTTCCCGAAGCCTACCCACAAGAACGGTGTGAAGGAATACGAGCGAGGGATTATCCATGAGCCTGAGAAGCCGCATGGCCTTTGCGGCCCTTCGCTCGCACACGGAGTCGGCAAAGGCCCAGGGGCTGACCTCGGCCACCTGCGCCACATTGGCCTCGACGTCCACAAGGGAGATATCCGTGCGGGGAGCCACAAGGTCAACGAGCGTGGCCACTTGGTTGTCCAGCATGACGGTAGACTCGCCGCATCTGTTGACGAGCTCGTCCGCCGCGTCGGCAGAGATTCGAGCGCCGCGAGCAGCTGCCAGCTTCTGGACGTAGGGCGGCAGCTCCCAGCGCTTCTGAGGCGCACAGTCAATGACCGCCTTGGAGCCAATCTTCGCAACCGCCTTATAGAGCCTCGTGTTCTTAGCGAGCTTCTCGGCGTCAAGGCAAAGCACGCAAGAGGGATTGGGATCCTTAAGATAGGAAACAAGCGCCTCGGAGATGGCCTTGGCGAGAGAGCCAGCACCGTGTAACACGACAACGCGGACATCCGCGCCAAAGGGCATGGTCTGCAGCGACGTAACAAGCTGGGCTGGATCCTCAATAGAGGAGCCCTCGACCTCATCGAGGTTGAACTCGGCGAGGTCGCCGGTGACGTGCCCCTTGAGCCGCTCGATCACGCGATGGCGTTTGAGTTCGTCAGCCCCTACAACAAGATAGGCTGGAAGCAGCCCCGCTGCGGAATCGTGCGCCATGTAACATCTCCCCCTTTGTCTGTCGAACGATTTTACCTGTCATACGTCCTCGCCCGCCATAAAAGCGGGAAGTGACCAAGCACGTATGAGGCCTCCTTGGGTCGGAGAAGGCGGAGCGAGCCGATTGCTTACCTCTGCGTTGAGACCACAGGGCCCATCTGTCCTGGCTCAATCGTCACGTCCCCAACGTCCTTCGTGCAAAGGAACTGCGTACCGGCACGCTCGAGGCTCTCGACACACTCATCCGTGGGATGTCCGTACCTGTTACCCTCGCCGGCGCTCGCGACAGCCACCTCCGCCGAGAGCATCGCGGCCTCGTCCTCGGTTATAGAGGCGGCCGAGCCATGATGACCGACCTTCAGAAGATCGATGTCCCCAACATCGGGAAGGATCTCCGCAAGCACCGAGGACTCAGCATCCCCGGTCAACAAAGCGTCAAGGCAAGCATCGCCCTCCGCGAACGACACCTTGAGACACAGGGAGTCCTCGTTCTCGGTACCGCTGACGCTCTCCTGCGGCCAAAGGCACTCGAGTCGAAACCCAGAAAACTCAAAGACGTCTCCCCGTCTGACCTCCGTCAGGTTCCCCGCAATCGAATTGATCTCCTCGTCAAGAGGCGACGAGATTGAGGCTCCCTCGGCAACATGCACGGCGCCAACGTCATAGGTGCGTACGAGCTCCTCCAGCCCGCCATAATGGTCTTCGTGCCAATGCGTAATGATGACGGCGTCAATCGAGAGCACATGCTGGCGAGCAAGCGCCTCGAGGACTGCGTCACCTGGTCCCGTGTCAACAAGTATTGCCTGGGTGCCCCTCCGGATGAGTATGGCATCACCCTGCCCCACGTCGAGCACCACAAGGCGAGGGCTCACCAGGACATACATAGAGATACATGCCGCCGCTACGGCAGAAATGAGGGCAGACAGCGCCAAAAGCAGGCACCTTCTGGTTGGACGCGGCCAAACGACTAGGTACATGACGGCAGCAATGAGCGGAGCAAGCTCCCATGCGGCTCCCAGGCTAACCGGAACCGCCGCAAATGGCAGCGTGGCCATGGCCTTGGCAAGGCATACCGCAAGCTCACACAACAAGCCACAGCACCCTATGAGCATGGGACCCGCAAAAGGGAGCCCACCAAAGAAGCAGGCAACCATGCCAAACGAGACGATGGGTCCAAAGAGCGGGCCAACGAGCACGTTGGCAAGAGGGGCGACGAGCGACGCGGTTCCGAACGTTGCCGCGCATGCCGGCAGGGTTGCCGCCTGACAGACCAGCGTGGCAGCAAAGGCAGACCGAAGGCCACGGAGTGCCCCATCCAACTTGCCGGCCAGAGCCGGGGCCCTGCGAAAGAGTGCCTTCCTCGCCCGCACCCACATCTGAAATGGCGGCAAGAGCCTCTCGAACAGCACCTCGACATGCCCGGAAAAGAGCGCAAGGGCGCAGACCGAAAGGACAGAGAGAACAAAGCCGAGGTCACATGCACAGGTTGGGTCGAGAAGGCACATACCAAGCCCTGCGAGGGCAACGCCAGACGGGGCGTGGGCGCGCCTGCCAAGCTCCCTGCCAAGCATTCCCGCAACGAGCATCACCCACGACCTCACGGCAGAGGGCGGGCAGGCGCAGAGCACCACGTAGCCTCCCGTGATGACGCTCGTCCCAACCATGCGGGTGCGCGGCCTTGTGCCAAGGCCAGACAGCATCGCCTCGAGGACGGACCCAACAACCACCAGATGGCTTCCGGAGACGGCGATCAAATGTGAAAGGCCCGCGCGAGCGAAGGGGTCCTCGAGGTCTTGGGACTTGAGCTCGGTCCTGTCAGAAACGAGCACTCCGGCCATGAGCGCCCGCCCCGCGCTCCTCTCGGGCTTTATGAGCGCTATGACGGCCCGGCGGAGACTCATCAACAGACCAACGGGCCCACCGGCGGCGTCTGCCGAGACGACGCGGACAGCACGAATGCGGCCGCAGACACCACGAGCGCGACTCGAACGGCCCCAGTCGTCATCGGCATTGCCCTCAAACCTACCGATGACCTTGAGCGTGTCACCGTAGTTTGGTCGCTCGGGCAACGTAAGCCAAACAGATGCCTGAGTCTCCCCTCCTCGTACGGAAGCGCGCACAAACCAACCAGACGCCGTTTGCGCGGCGTCCCCTTCCACATACAGGCTTAGCGAAGAGACGGGGGCAGACGAGAGGCTATCAGCCGCCGCCTCAAGGTTAGACAGCACAAGACTCCCCTGGACGGATGCGACGAGCATGCCGGCGGCCACAAACGAGCAATACAGGAACGCGCGGCGCTCCTTGACCTTCAGGGCGCACGCGAGCGCCGCCACCATGGGGAGCGCGCACGCCAGGCCCGTCGCCAAGGGTGATGCGAAGCCCCTCAAGACTAGATTTCCCGTCACCATGAGGGCGGCGAGCCCCGCGAGCACAGGCGGAACGAACGGCCTTGGGGGATACGGCCGCGCCTCAGACACAGATGCTCCCTCGCAGCTTGGCGAACTTCTTTTCTCCGATGCCGCTCACGCGCATGAGGTCTTCGACCGATGTGAAGGGCCCGTTGCTTTTTCGGTCTTCGAGGATGGCCTGCGCCGTTGAGGGACCCACGCCAGGCAGGCAATCGAGCTCCTCGGCCGTAGCCGTATTTATGTTGACGAGGCGAGTGGTGAGCGAGGCCCCACCTTCGGGCGACAAACCGGAACCTTCGCCCCCAGACCCATTCGCCAGCGCGGCGGGGTCTTGAGCGACGGCCTCCCCGGCACGAGGAATATGGACCTTGTCACCGTCGGCGACAGACCCGGCAAGGTTCACGGAGGAGGTGTCGGCGTCAGCGGCAAGGCCGCCGGCAGCCAAGACGGCATCGTTCACGCGAGGCTCAGAAACGTCGAGCTCATAGACCCCGGGGTCCATGATGGCTCCGTCCACGTGCACGACTATGCGGCTCGCCATGGCCTCGACGCGTTGATCCCCCGAGCCTCCCCCAGAGGCCTCGCCAGTCGAAGCCTCAGGCTCGTCCGAAGCCTCGGGAGACAACGACGAGACGGCCTCCGTCGTAGCCGCACGCACAAGCACGACGCCACCCGGTCTGGTGCACCCGCGCGAAGCGATCGCACCGACGACGAGCGCGACTGCCGCGAGCATGCCCAGCACGAGCAATGGCAATCGAGAAAGCACGCGCCCAGGCGCACGAGAAGGCGCGCGAGACAGGCCATTCGACCGTGACGCGCCGCAAAACTTGCGCAGCAAGCCGCCAAGTCCGCTCTCAGACCGCCGTGCCTTGCCAACTTGAGCCATGCCATCTCCTCCCAGACGCAGTGGGCACAGGGCGACCAACAACCGTTGGCCGAAGTCCCCTCACCCCATCCTGCAAAGGAGGCAATGCCGGCAGACGAGAAATCCTGGAAACTCCGCCTGGCGCAAACGCAAATCAAACTGACACCAAACAAGCAACGACCGAAAACCTGCGAATTGACCAAAAAAGGGCGGGCGACAACCGTCACCCGCCCCAACAGTTCCAAATAATGGAACGTTATTCCACTACCTCCCATTCAGCGGGAGCCAGCTCATGGTGCCATTTGCGAAGCTCGCGGGGTGGCCTATACGAAGGACACGAGTCAAAGTCGATGTACTCGACGTTCCTCATGAGCTCCTCGACCATGGCGTCGTGGTCGAATGTGTCCCACGCCTCGTGAACCTGCGGCATGCGCGCGTGGGTCTCTGGACGCCTTGGCATGAAGAGGGTGCAGCAGTCAGGCGAGTCCTGACAACTGATCTCATACGTGCCAATCTGCCGAGAGCGCTCGATGATCTCGGTCTTATCGCTACCGATGAGCGGACGAAAGACCGGCATCTTCACAACCTCGTTGGTCGCGTTGATGTTCTCGAGCGTCTGCGAGGCAACCTGACCCAAGGACTCGCCCGTGACGAGCGCCTTCGCGCCTTCAAGCTCGGCCACGCGCTCGGCCACGCTAAACATGAGCCTTCGGTACATGATGACGCGCAGGGCCTGTGGGGCCTTGAGGGAGATCTCACGCTGGCATTCGCCAAAGGGCACCACGTACAGACGTCCGACGATGCCAGCGGGCTCGAGAGCGCGAACAATATCCTGCGTGAGCCACTCGCTTTGGTCGCTCGTCATGGGACGACCGGAGAAGTGGACCGGAACGCAGGTGGCGCCTCGACGACCCACCATCCACGTGGCAACGGGAGAGTCAAATCCACTGGAAAGCAGCGTCACGACCTTACCGGCCGTGCCCACAGGAAGACCACCCGCGCCGCGCATGGAGGCAGCGTCGGCATAGACATAGACGTCACCCTGCACCACATGCACGTTAACCTGCACGTCGGGATGGTGCATCTGCACGCGCTTGCCCGGAAACGCCTCGCACAGCACCGAGCCTACCTGGCGGTTGAGGTCGATGCTATGAATGGGGAAATCGGTGCAGGAACGACGGCCGTGAACCTTGAAGGTCTGGAAATCGCCGCAGGAGCGCAGGCTCTCCACAGCAGCCGCCTCATAATCCTCAGCGTCAAACCCGCAGCGCCAGGCAAGCGACACGCGAGCCACGCCGGGCACCTTGGCAACGAGTGAGGGAACGTCCTCGGGAACCTGACCGTCCTCGAAAGAGACGCGAACATACCCACTCATGCGCTCAACCTGAGCAGCCCGCCCTTTGAGGGCGCGCTTGAGGTTGATGATGAGCTGACGCTCGAAGGTGGAGCGATTCTTGCCCTTGAGGCCAATCTCGTGATAGTGAACGAGGCAGACGCGCGGGGTCATGGCCCTACTCGCCGACGGGGACATTCGTGTCCTTGATGGCCTCGTCGAAGTCCTCCTGGACATAGCTGAGCGTGCCGTTGGCAATCTCGTCCATGGCGATGGAGGTGGCATCCTGACCGGAGACGACCGTCGTGATGTCGTCGACATCCTGGATGCTCATGACGCGCAGGTGCTGGCCGCGAAGCATGTTGTTGATGTCGCAGGCGCGCTTGGAGGCCACGGAGCAGAGCAGGAAGGGATTGTGCTCGGTCTCGGCAAGCAGCTCGTCAATCTCGGGCTTGATTACAGACATAGCTTAGGAACCTCAATTCATCTCATGAGCGTCAAGGACCGCGCAAAGCCTTCGCGCAGACGCCTCAAGGTCATCGTTGACCACGTGCTCGTCGTACTTCTCCGCCAAGGCCATCTCGCCGGCAGCATCCGCGAGCCGCAGCTTCAGGCTCGCCTCATCCTCAGTGGCGCGGCCGCGAAGCCGGGCCTCGAGCACCTCCATCGAAGGGGGCTCGATGAAGATGAGCACTGCGTCGGGAAAGACCGTGCGAACATTGAGGGCGCCCTGAACGTCAATTTCGAGGATTACGGAATGCCCGGCAGCAAGATTGCGCTCCGCCTCGGAGCGAAGCGTTCCATACTTGTGGCCATGGACATTTGCCCACTCGAGGAACTCCCCCGCCTCAACCTTGCGGTCGAAGTCCTCGTCGGTGAGGAAGTGATACGAAACCCCGTCGACCTCGCCCGGACGCGGCTGCCTTGTAGTGGCCGAGACCGTCAGGCCGAGGTCGGACCTGATCTCGCGTACGCGAGAGACCAGCGTGCCCTTCCCCACTCCTGACGGCCCGGAAACAACGAACAGCCTAGGTGCGCGCGCCACTACTTGGAGAGAATCTCGATGAGAGCCTCACGCTGACGGGCACCAAGGCCCTGGACGCGACGCTTCGGCGAAATCTCGAGCTCGTCCATGATCTTGGCGGCCTTGGCCTTGCCGTAGCCAGGTAGGGACTCGATGAGGGCGCGAACGGGCATACGCGTGGCAGCCGGGTCGTCAGAGTTCAGAACGGACTCGAGGGAGACCTTCCCCGTCTTGATCTTCTCGCGAAGCTCGGCACGAGCGTGACGGGCCTCTGCGGCCTTCTTCAGGTTGGCAGCACGCTGCTCCTCGGAAAGCTGAGGGAGAGCCATGTTTCCTCCAAACGTAAGGTGCTTTCGAAATAAATCGCGCAAATCATCTACCCGCGCAATTGGCTGTAAGAGACTATGGCGATTTACCGGCGGGTTTGCAACCCTTTTGGTTGATTTTCCCGGCGTTTGCCACGTCAGGGCATAGGAAGGCCCCCAACAAACCATTGTCGGGGGCCTTCAATAAAGTGCAGGTACACGACCTGAGAGCTTTTTCGACTAGCAGCCCGTCTCGATTTCGTCAACTATCGACTCAAGCGCCGCGACTGGGTCTGGGGCCTGGGTGATGGGCCTACCGACCACGATGTGGCTCGCGCCAGCCTTGATGGCGGCAGCCGGGGTGGCCACGCGGCTCTGGTCTCCCAGCGCGGCCCCGGCAGGACGAACGCCCGGTGTCACGATGAGGGCGTCCGGGCCCAGAAGCTCGCGCATCTCATGAGCCTCCTGCGGCGAGCACACGATACCATCGAGCCCGTTGTCAACGGCAAGCTTCGCGAGGGCAGCCGCCTGCTCTGGAATCGGACGCTCGACGCCTATGAGCCTAAGCTCGTCGGAGTCCATGCTCGTGAGCACCGTGATGGCGATGACGTACGGTGCGTGGCCATAGACCTCGCGGGTCTCCTGCGCGCCCTCGTGGCACGCGGCGAGCATGGCGGCACCGCCGCAACCGTGAGCGGTCACGAGGTCGGCGCCCGTGTGCGCCGCGCTCTTCACGGCACCTCGCACCTGGTGGGGAATGTCATGGAACTTCGCGTCGACGAAGACCTTGAAGCCGCGGGACTTGAGTTCCTCCACGAGCGGAAGGCCGCCGTCGTAGATGAGCGTGATGCCAACCTTGAGCCACGTGGCATGCCCCTCGAGCTTGTCCGCAAGTTCGCGGGCCTCCTCGGGTGAGCAGTCGAGAGCCACCATCACGCGGTCGCGCGCGGAGAGCGTATCGAATCGACCCATAGTCCCCTACCCTTCAAACGCGCCAACGAGCTCGTTGATGTCCTTGACACCCTGTTCCTCGGCCCAGGCCTCGAGCTCGCCCAGAATGCGAGGGGCGGCGGCGGGCTCAACGAGGTTGGCCATGCCGACAGCAACGCTCGTGGCGCCGGCCAGGATGAACTCGGCAGCGTCCTCGCCGGTCATGACGCCGCCAACACCGTTGATTGGCAGCTTGACGGCATTATGGACCTCCCACACCATGCGTACGGCGATGTGGTGAAGTGCGGGGCCACTCATGCCGCCCGTGGGACGGGAGAGTCGACTCCTGCGCGTGTGCACGTTGATAGCCATGGCGGGAATCGAGTTGATGACCGAGAGGGCATCGGCGCCCTCGGCCTCGAGCGCCTGGGCAACCTCTACCACGCGGGCTGGTGCCATCTTCACAAGCAGAGGCTTGTTGGTGCGCGGGCGAACCGCGCGAATGACACCGGCCGCGCCTTCGGGCGTGGAGCCCATGGCGCAGCCCCCGGCGGCGATATTGGGACAGCTGATGTTGATCTCGAGGCCGGAGGCAAACGGCGCGATTTCCTCGAAGAGCTCGACGGCGGCAACGTACTCCTCCACGGAGTGGCCCGCAACCTGGCAGATGACCTGGCAGCCCTTGTCGCGGAGCTGCTGCAGATACTCGCCCGAGCTCTCGACGAGCCCGCGAACGCCAGGGTTCTGAAGGCCCACGGAGTTCATCATGCCGCTCGTGATCTCGGTCATGCGAGGGGCGGGGTTGCCGGGCCATGGCTCGGCGGCGCAGCCCTTCGTGGTGATGGCGCCGAGCTGGCTCACGTCATAGAAACCCTCGTACTGCCAGCCAAAGCCATACGTGCCGCTCGCAGTGTTGATGGGGTTCTTCATCTTGATGCCGCCAAGATCGACGGCCATGTTCACGCCGTTCACCAGACCATCCTTCCAGAGTCGAAGACGGGGCCAGACGTGCAGGCGCCCACCATGCCAGACGTCGTCTCGACGTTGCAGGTGTTGCACGCCCCGAAGCCGCACGTCATCATGCGCTCGACGGAAACCTGGCAGGCAACGCCCGCGGCCTCCGCGAGCTTGGCCACAGCGCGCATCATGGGCTCAGGGCCACAGGTGAGAACCAGGTCATAGGAGCCAGTTGCGAGCATGGGCTCGACCTCGGTGGTCACAAAGCCCTTGGTGCCGGCGGAGCCGTCATCGGTGGTGACGCGGACCTCGCCGCAGCCGTTGGCCTCGAGCTCGCCGACGGCGCAGATCTTTCCCTCGGTGAGGGCGCCCACGACGGCGTCGTGGGCGACGCCGGCCTCGTCAAGCATGGCAGCCGCGGCCACGATGGGCGTGATTCCGATGCCACCGGCAACCACGAGCGTGCGATTCGTGCCCTCGGGAATGTGCCAGCCGTTTCCGCCAGGACCGAGAACGGTCGAGCCAGAGCCGGGTGCCATCTGCGAGAGGCGGCGGGTGCCGTCGCCAACGACGGCGTAATAGGTGTCAATCGTGCCTGAAACGGCATCAGCCGCGGAATAGGACACCGGAATGCGAATGAGCTGCGTGGCATCACCGGGCACGGCAAAGCTCATGAACTGTCCCGGCCTGATGGCGGCGGCCAGGCGGGGGGCCTCAATCGTGAGGCGATAGACCCCATCCGCAACGGGCTCGTTGGCAACGACCGTGAAGTCGTGCACGCGAGCCGCTGGAGGCGTGGGAATGGGCATGTCGCTCCTCTCTCTATACGACGGGACGCGTGGCCCCAAAGGACCTGCCGGCTCCCCGGCCGGCAGGTCACGGGCCTAGGAAAGCTTGCAGTCCGCGAGGACGTGCTTGCCGGCCACGAAGGTGTCCGTGGCGCGACCTTCGAGCTCGGCGCCCAGGAAGGCGGAGTTGTGCTGCTTGCCAGCAAAGAGCTCGGGCGTCACCGTGAACTTGACGGCCGGATCGACGAGCGTGAGGTCAGCGACGGAGCCAGCCTCCACGCGGACGGGCTCCAGGCGAGCCACCTTGCGCGGGTTTACGCACATGGACTCGACGAGACGCTGCCAGCTCATCTCGCCGGTGGCGACCATCTTGGTGAGCAAGAGCGGAAGGCTCGTCTCCAGGCCCACGACGCCAAACGGAGCGATCTCGAACTCGCACTCCTTCTCGTGCTGGGCGTGGGGCGCGTGGTCGGTCACGACGCAGTCGATCGTGCCGTCGAGGAGCGCCTCGCGGAGAGCCGCCGCGTCCTCGGCCGTGCGCAGGGGCGGGTTCATCTTGAGGTTGGTGTTGTAGGTGTCATCAATGTCGTCCTCGCAGAGGAACAGGTGGTGCGGGCACACCTCGGCCGTCACCGGCAGGCCCTCGGCCTTGGCCTGGCGCACGAGCTCGGCACCGTGGGCCGTGGAAATGTGGCAGATGTGCAGCGCGCAACCCGTCAGACGGCAGAGCTCGATGTCACGAGCGATCTCGACCTCCTCGCCCGCGGCCGGCCAGCCAGCGAGGCCCAGGCGCGTGGAGCACGTGCCCTCATTGACCTGCCCGTGGTTGGAGAGCGAAGAGACCTCGCAGTGGCAGGCAACCACCTTGTCGAACTGGCGCACGTAGTCCATGACGGTGCGAAGCATGCCGGCGCTCTGGACGCCGTGTCCGTCGTCGGAGAAGAGGCAGGCGCCCTCGTGGACCATGTCGCCGATCTCGGCAAGCTGCTCGCCCTTCTCGCCCTTGGTGCACGCACCGATTGGGCGAATGTGGACGAGACCGGCCTCCTCGCCCTTGGCGAGCTGATAGCGCACGCCCTCGCCCGTGTCGACCACGGGGTCGGTGTTGGGCATGGGGGCGACATCGGTGAAGCCGCCCACCGCAGCGGCGCGAGAGCCGGTGGCGATGGTCTCCTTGTACTCGTAGCCCGGGTCGCGGAAGTGCACGTGGATATCAACGAGGCCGGGGATGAGGTACTTGCCGGAGCCGTCGATGACCTCGCAGCCCTCCATCGGCTCGATGGAGTCGGCAACCTGAGCAACGAGCGGCCCGTTAATGGCAACGTCTGTGACCTCGTCGAGGCCCACCTGCGGGTCGACGACGTGAGCTCCCTTAATGAGCAGCATTCTCTTCTCCTCCAAGCAGCAGGTACATGGCAGCCATGCGGACATAGAGGCCCGAGGCCACCTGCGTCGTAACGAACGAGTTGTCGGCATCGGCCGGAATGGCGTCGATCTCCATGCCGCGGTTCATCGGGCCCGGGTGCATGACGATGGAGCCATCCTTCATGCGGGCATGGCGCCCGGCGCTGAGGCCCCACAGGCGGTTGTACTCGCGACGAGACGGAATCGTGGCACCCTCCATGCGCTCGAGCTGCACACGAAGCATGTAGACGACGTCCGCGTCCTCGATGACGGAGTCGAAGTCATAGGTCTCCTCGCAGCCAAAGACCTCAGGGTCGGGCAGCTGGAAGGTGGGAGGCCCTACGAGCGTGACCTTGGCGCCCATAGTGCGCAGAGCGGGTGCCAGCGAGCCCACGACACGGCTGTGCAGCAGGTCACCCACGATGGCAACCTTGAGGCCGTCGAGGTGGCCAAACTTCTCGCGCATCGTGTAGAGGTCGAGCAGGGCCTGCGTGGGGTGCGCGTGCTTGCCATCGCCGGCGTTGATGACGTGGGCATCCGTGTATTGCGTGATGAGGTGCGGCGTGCCGGCGTTGCGGGCACGGCAAACGAACATGTCAATGCCGTAGGAGGAAAGCGTCTTGATGGTGTCCTCGAGGCATTCGCCCTTGGAAACGCTGGAACTGGAGCCCTGGACATTCAGAGAGTCGGCGGAAAGGCGCTTCTCGGCAATCTCGAAGCTCGAGCGCGTGCGCGTGGAGGCCTCGAGGAATAGGTTCACGATGGTGCGACCGCGGAGCGCCGGAACCTTCTTGATGGTGCGCTGATTGACCTCCTCGAAGGTGCGAGCCGTATCGAGGATCTGAGTGATGTCATCGGCCGTGAGGTCGGTGGTGTTGATGAGATGGCGAACGGATAGCATTTAGGCACTGACCTCCTTGTTGGCGATGGCGCGCTTCTCGGCCTCGATGTCCCAGATCTCCACGGAGTCACGACCGTCAAGTGACTTCACGAAGACGCGGACATCCTCCTCGTGGGAGCTCGGCACGTTCTTGCCAACGTAGTCGGCACGAATGGGAAGCTCGCGATGGCCGCGGTCGACCATGACCGCAAGCTGGATCGTGGCCGGACGTCCAAAGTCCATGAGGGCATCGAGTGCGGAGCGCACCGTGCGGCCAGAGAAGAGCACATCATCAACGAGGACGATGTCCTTGCCGTCCACGTCAAACGGAATCTCGGTCTTGTGGAGCACAGGGGCAACGCGGCGCGTCACGTCATCGCGGTAGAAGCTGATGTCGAGCTTTCCCACGGGAGGACGGATTCCCTCAATGTGCTCGATCTCGGCTGCAAGCTCCTCGGCTACGTCAACGCCACGACGGACGATGCCAACGAGCGCAAGATTGGAGGCACCCTCGTTGTTCTCGATGACCTCGTGGGCAATGCGGGTGAGGGCTCGTGCCATCGCCGCCTCGTCCATAATGACCGCCTTGGGTCCAAGCTGTTCCATACGGCTCCCTTCGGCTCTGCGTGCGTACGGACAACTGACGGAGGCGCCATGAAAAAACGCCCCCTGCCAGATGGCAGCGGGACGCTGAAAGAGACCTCTACGTTGTGGGCACAAGCCCGATGGTGTATTTGATCCTTGCCGGCGTCCCGCGCCGATTTAAAGGCCTTAAACATAGTACACGGACACGGGCAACCATGCGCCGCGAAAATCCACGAGCGAGGAAAGTGGGACTTGGGTGGCCGAAACACTCGAAGCCACCAGGCGGCCGACACCTAGAACACAGCGACAAGGAGCGCCCGGCATGCAGTGCCCTAGTGCCCCATCGCCCCGGCGAGGGCATGGGATCGCGGCAAAACGAGACCGAGGGGTCCCTAGATGGACGCCGACCTCGTAGACGTTGGGTCAACAAGGCCGTGCTCGGCCGCATGACGGCGCAAAAAGATGCCGACACGGCTGAGTGCAAATCCAAGGCCATTGTTGCGAACGCTATAGAAGAACTCACGCACCAGAGCATCGCAGTAAGAGGCCTTCGAGAGGCGATCTGAGGGTTGCCCCGCCATGTCGAGCACGAAGGCACGCATCTTTGGCGAAACGTTGCCGCACGCCCTCACGATGCTTGGATCCATCCGCCTGCACATCACGCGAATCATCTCTACGAGCTTGGGGTCCTCCATGGCGTTCTCGCCAAGAGACCCGCCGATATAGCGAAAGCCAATCGTGTAGAGGGACCGCAGGATTCCCTTGTCCGTAATGCCCAGGCGATCGACGACATCCGCCATGTCGCCCCAACGCTCAAAGGAGAGCGACGCCACGCGCTTGACGGAACTCGACCCGGGAAGGTCCTCGCGATAGCAGTAGTACGGCCGATCGAGATAGACGATGCGCTCGGCCTGGCACATGGTCTCGAACAGGAAGGGGTTGTCGACCCAGCCAGCGCCCGGAACCTCCTTCATGCGGATGCCCCTACCCTCGATGAATGCCCTACGGTACAAGGCACTCCAGATGGAGGGATGATGCTGGACGAGCCTGGGCTCCTGCGAAAGCGTGAAGGGCTGGGGCACACCAACGGCAATACGACCCTTGTAGGAGCACTGATAGCGCCGCTCCTGGGGAGTCGTCGGCATCCAGATGCGCCAGTACGGGCTCTTGACGATATCGGGGGCATCATCACCGAGGGTCAGCGAGAAGGTTCGCGCGTAGTCGATGAGATCGTCATACATATGGGGCTCGGCCCAGTCGTCCGGCTCGAGGATGGCGAGGTAGGTGCCGCGCGCCTCGGAAAAGCCCCTGTTCACGGCAGAGCCGTAACCCCCGTTGGGCTTGTCGATCACGCGAATGCGATCGTCGGTGGCCTCGTGCGACCGCATGATGGCAAGCGAGTCGTCGGTGGAGCCGTCGTTCACGACGATGACCTCAAGCGAGCAGCGGTCGTTTTGCTCGATGGAGGACAGGGCCTGGTCGAGGAACTTCTCGGTGTTGTAGCACGGAACCACGACCGTCACATCGATATTGGAAACCACGCCGCGACTCTCCCCCGTCTCGTCAAAAACCGTCATCTCGCCCCTACCCGTCCTACCTGTGATAGTGCTTATAGGCCTCGCACACTTCGTCGGTGGGGCCAACCATCTTCTCCTTGCCCTTCTCGATCCAGCAAACGCGGTTGCAGATGCGCTCAACGAGGCTGATCTCGTGGCTCACGAGAAGCACCGTGACGTTGTTGGAATCCACGAGCTCCTTGATGCGGCGCTCGCACTTCTGCTGGAAGAGGAAGTCGCCCACGGAGAGCGTCTCGTCAACGATGAGGATGTCGGGCTCAGTGATAGTGGCAATGGCAAAGGCGATGCGGGCCACCATGCCGCTGGAGTAGTTCTTGAGCGGCATCTCCATGAAATCGCGAATCTCGGCGAAGTCGATGATGCGGTCGAAGTTCTCGTCAATGAACTCCTTGGTGTAGCCGAGCAGCGCACCGTTGAGGTAGATGTTCTCGATGGCGGTGAGCTCCATGTCAAAGCCAGCGCCCAGCTCAATGAGCGGCGCGATGGTGCCCCTCACGGTGCACGTTCCCTCAGAGGCCTCGAGCACGCCGGCGATGATCTTGAGCATCGTGGACTTGCCGGAGCCATTGGTGCCCACAAGGCCAAACGCCTCACCGCGACGAACCTGGAAGCTCACGTGGTCGAGCGCGCGGAACTCCTTGAAGAACAGGTCGTGGCGCGCAATGTGGATAAAGTACTCCTTGAGCGAGTTGAGCTGCTCAGAGGCGATGTTAAAGATCATCGAGACGTCATCGACGTCAATGACGACGGGAGCGTCCGCGTCGGGGGCGTCAATGCGCCCGAGGATGTGCTTGGCTTCGTCTTTCTTGGACTTCTTTGAGTCCTTCTTACCCTGCTTGCCCTCGGCAGAGACGGATGTCTTCGAGCTCGTGTCATCTGCCATAGTCGCCTCGGCCTTATCGGCAGCCTTCATTTGGGTGTCGGTCATGGTATGCGTCCTTTGGCCTAGTTATACAGAAAGGAGCGGGAAGCGGAGCGAAGCGGAACCAACGTCATTTTCCTGCACCTATTCGGAATGCAACGGTATTAGGAATCTCTATTTTACTGAATTAGGGTCACGCTTGGGTCACGTCGCACGCCTTATGCATAAATGCAAATTTCCCCTCCCCGCGCGAGGCAGGGAGTTCGTCATTGGGCGTGCCGCCGATAGTAGGCTAGCTCACATTGTGCCGTGTCGTTACTCCTTGACCTCAATCCAGGGCGCGTCTGTGGTGGCGGCCTTGAAGGCCTTGGCCTTGCGCTCCCGCTCGCGAGAGTGGGACTTGGCTTGCTCGTAGAGGGCCTTGTAGTCGGGCTCGGTCGCCCGCTGGGTGTCGATGCCCTCCTGCTCGCTGGTCTCGGCCCTGCCGTTCTCCTCCGCCACGGCGGCTTCTCCTTCCTCTGGCCGTGCGATCCGCCCGGTCCGCCGTTCGTCCTCGCGGGACGTTGTACAGATATGAAAGAGGCCCCATGCGGGGCCAGTTTCGACATGAAAAAAGCCGCTCGGGGGCGGCTTGGATGGTTCGCGCCTGCTTGTGCCGGGTTAGATGCCCAGCCGCGCCTTGACGAGTGACGCGGCAAGTGAGACGCAAGTGCTTCGCTTCATCAGGCGGCTTCGCGGTTCTCTATGCCGCGGGCATAATTCTCGCGTTCGACGAGCTAATCAAAGTCGGGAGGGGACCTAGTTCCTCCACGAATTCGCCCGTCACGAAGGTGAGGAGCTCGGCCTTGCCGCCAGCGGCGGCCCTCGGCCTGCCTCGTCGTTGATGCCGAGCTGCTTGTTGAGCTGCCGAATCTCGGCGCTCGCCTGCTTCATGATGCCTATCTGCGGCAGCGCCTTGAGGTCACCCATGTCGTTCTGGTACGCGACCTGCCCGCCCGCGTCGCCCATGTCATCTATGCAACGCTGCACCACCGCGTACCACTGCACGAGGAGCGCCAGCACTGGCATGTCGGACGTGGTGAAGTTACGGCCCTGCGTCAGCTCATCCCACTTGGCCGACTTGAAGGCGTCGCGGGCTATCCCGGGTGGCTTAGTCAGGGGCATGCGCCCACCTCCTCGCGGCATGAAAAAGGCCCCTAACGGGGCCTGATAAGGCAGAATCGCCGGATTTGAACCGGCTCCTCCTCAGACAAGGCGTGCTCCCAGGCTGACACCATCATCTGCCATCGTGATTAAGCGGTAGCCCCGATTTCAACGGGGGCTTCCTCATCTAAGGCGTGCTCACTAACTGCACCACTATCGCTTATACCGATTCTCCCAGATGGAGCGCACCCTTTCAACCATCTTCGTCTCTGCGGAAGTGGGTCTCGCAAACCACTTCGCCGAGTCGTTCTCGTTGTGCTCGTAGCCGTGATGAGTGTGAGGCGAGACACCCTTATGTTGGTGGACGAGGTCAATCTGCTTCGTCCGCTTGTTATTACTATCGAAATAGACGACCCCCCGGAGTGAGCCGTTTCCGTCCACCCTCACATAGACGCGCCCTCTGGTTATGGTCTCTATCAATGGCTCCACCGCTCCATCGCTCTTCCTGACGAAAATAATGTTTCCCGACTGCAAGAGCGTGCGGTACTGCGAACCATAGAGACGCTTGGTGACTGTTCCGGTCTTTCGGTTCACATAATGGCTGGTCCCGCTCGACGCGCCGCGACCGCCCATTAGCGCCTCACCCGCTTCTTCCCGGCGGAGTCCCACTTGAGTCCGGCTTCCTTCAGCAATGGTCCCGCGCTGTAGGTCTGGCCGGTCAACTCGGTTGCCTTCGAGAGGTCGAGATTGTGCGTCTTTGCCGTGCGGTTCCCGTTCTGGCCGGTGTATATGCCGGACTTGAGTTTGTACTTCGCCACGGTGGTGTTGCGGTTCGGGTGCTCGTAGGCCGTAGGCGTGGCGTAGGACAGCACGACCTTGGTGCCGTCGGCCCGCGCCTCGAGGATGTTGAACTTCCACATGTTGCAGCTCGACGTGTGCCGCTCGTTCTCAAGCTCTATCGACCGGCCACGCAACACGGACAATGCCACCCGGCCCATCTCGCTGCTTGCTTCCCTACCGCCCATGGAATCCACCCGCCTTGTACTCCACGACCTCGCAGCCGCCGAAGTCGAAGCCTATCTTCTTGCCGTAAAGGAGCACGCGGGACGGTTCCAGGCGCCTCATTGCCTCGCGCATGCCGTCTCCTTGGGCTTGTTGCGCTGCTGCCCCGCCAGCGATACCCAACAGCAGTTCTGTGGCTCGTAGTCCCCGGCCGGTCTATGCGGCGATTAGCAAGATATCCGCCATCCCGTGGCCGTGGTGCCATGGGTGGGCGGGTCATCGTCGTGCGTGTGCACGGACTACGTTTAGCAGCAAAACCCGGTTCCTGTCAGAGCCCAGGAGTGCCACGGTTTTTGATGGGGGCGCAAACAGGAAAAGCCCCACAGCTCAAATGCTGCGGGGCCTAAATGATCCTCGGACGAAGCTTGCCATGAGACGGCTGTTACCAAGTGCGCCCCTGGGGACTCCTTGCCCTTGGCCAGACAATCAAGAACGTGGATGCGGAGACAATCGGCCGCCATGTCTATCGCGTCGTATATGTCCGCTCCGCACGTCGCTCCGTCCATGCCGAACGGCGCCGCGCACGCGTAGTCGATAGCCTAGATATACAGAATGAAATTGTGCTCGGTCTTGCGGAACGCGAAGACGCCGATGACAAGGGCGATGACGGCCCAAAACACACAGAGCTCAAGCACAAGCGTGCTCGGCAGGGCAGCATCGATGAAGATCGAACGCATGAACTGCACGTAGTTGAAAAGGGGGTTCGCCCACATGAGCATGCGAACGAAGTGGTACGGCACCTGCTGGATCATAGAGATGGGCCAGAAGATGGGCGTCGCGTAGTTCCACGCAAGCAGAAGCACGCTCCACAGGTGAATGACGTCACGGAAGAAGACCGTGAGAGACGAGAGCAGCAGGCTCACGCCAAAGCAGAACACCGTGAGAAGCAGCAGGCACACTGGAAGAAGCAACAGGTACGGCGTGGGCATGACGCCTTCCCACAACATGACGATCACGACGGCAATAAGCGAGAACGCGAAGTTCACGAGAGCGAACAGCACGCGCTCCGCCGGGAAAACGAACTTGTTGACCTTGACCTTCTTGAGCAGGGGCGCCGCACCCAGAATGGCCGTAAGACCCGCGCTCGTGGACTCGCTGAAGACGCCCCACGTGACGTTGCCCACGATGAGGTACAGCGGGTAGTGCTGGATGCTGTCGTAGCGCAGGAAGAACGAGAAGACGAACGACATGACGATCATCATGAGAAGCGGATTGAGGACGCTCCACACAACGCCAAGCACGCTGCGACGGTACTTGAGCTTAAAGTCCTTCGTCACGAGCTGCTTGAGAATGAAAAAATCCTTGGCGCGCTGAGTTGGCGCAAACGCTGACTCTGTGGTGGACACGGGCGACTCCAAGTTGTTGTCTGCAGTACGGTCACGGAGAATCAGTCTATCACAGCAATTATTTTCAAATTTCTACTTGCACGCTCACACAGCTTCTGTATACTAGCTTTCGCGCTGCGAGCGAAGGAACGCAGTTTTGACAAATTCCTCGGTAGCTCAATGGTAGAGCACTCGGCTGTTAACCGAGCTGTTGTAGGTTCGAGCCCTACCCGAGGAGCCAGATTTTCCCCCTGTCTTAGACGGGGTTTTCATTCCTCGGTAGCTCAATGGTAGAGCACTCGGCTGTTAACCGAGCTGTTGTAGGTTCGAGCCCTACCCGAGGAGCCAGTTTTTTCACCCCGTCAGCGATGGCGGGGTTATCTTTTGGCCCTGTCATGCCAGCTTTGGCATGACGAGGACGCATGTCCAATCCTGTAGCTACACAGAGTTTAGTCTATGGAACCGGAGGTCGTGCGATGGGCTATCTGGCATATATGCGGGCGAACCGTCCGGGCTGGAGTAGGATGCATTGGAGGAACCGCGGCTGGGATGCAAGCATCGATCATTTCGATGCCAAACACGAGGCATTCGACCTACCGATTGCATTGCTGTTCACGTGCGCGTCGGGGCGTGATCATCCGACGCTTCCGGACGATGGCAGTACGTTGACGAATCCCATCGGATAGTTCGAAAAGGCATCGCGTCCGACGACCTATGCATGACGTGACTATTGGATCGTGGCATGCGCGTCCAGTTATGCGTTCAACAATCATTCGGCAAGCACCGTGTCTTGTTGGTATTGCGCTCCGGTGCGGCCATTCCCCAGACAGATCGGCGACAAGGGGAACAGCAGCAGGCGTATGGACGTCAGCGTTCTTCGCTCCCCGTTCTCCATCACCGAAGACACCGGCCTCACATCGCTTTCCACATGCTCGCTTGGCCATACCGACGACCCACCGTTCATGCCGCCCTACAATGGCAATCCGTCACAGGCGATGATGCGGTTGATGAACTCGTTCCGCTTGAAGCCGGGTTGGATCGTATGGAACGGGTATCTGCATGTGTGGGTGAACTCCCCGTATTGGAAACAACTGCCGGATGCGAACGATGATTTCTGTTACGCCATTGGCGGCGTGCCTGCGACGTTGGAGCTTGAACTGTTCAAGGCGTATCGCGTGTATTACGAGCAGTTGCGGTTTGAGCTGCCGAATCCGTATGCGGGCCCGTCTCGTGGCTGAATCAATGCGATCCGCGGTTCCCGTTGCCGTCCGATCCGCGCTACGGTGCATATACGTAGCGGGAGCGCATATAAGCGATATCCATGGCGATTACTTGCTGAGAAAAACATGATAGCGCCCGCCGACCTGCCGAATCGTTCGATGCCTATCGCTGTAGAATCGTCGCAACGGTTCCAACGGTCGGATGCCGAGGGGGCGGGGAAGATCGATGAGTTGGGCGGGTAGACGACGGCTGGCGGCATGCGCCGCGGCATTGGCGGCACTCGTCGCCATCGCTGCGGGGCTCACCGGATGCCCTCCTCCCGTATGGCTCACGCATCACGCCGATGCGGATGCGAACGAGGCGAGCGCCAGCGGTACCGGAAATGAGACGTTTTCGGACTGGCCACCATACGCGAAGAAAAGATACGACATAGATGTCACACCCACAGCGAGGCAGATCTCGATAGCAAAGGCGCTGCTGAACGATCGACAGGAGCGGGACGCGAACGTCGCCGGTATGAAGGACGGTTGGCCCGATTCGCAACTCTTCCGTCTGGTCACGCTGGCGGAGACGCTGCTTGACCAGATGTCGGAACGGTATGGCGTGGAATTCCGCGCATCAGGAGGATTTCACCGTCCGGAACTACTTGACCCGACATGGTGGATCAATGTGACGCCCGCATCGGGGCCGTTGCAAGGCGACGTGTTCGAAGTGGATTATGTGGAAGGCAATGGTGCCGACGGGAACGATCTCTGTCCATATGTCGCGGACACGTATTTCACGGCGCTGCGCCGGGACGACTACAACGGTCATCTTACGGAACGGATCGACCGGTTCCTTGCGGCGCATCCCGATCTCGACTGCGTCTACCGGATCAGCGACCCCACCGGTCCGAAGAACGAGACCCAATGGCGGTTGACGCCGTCCGCCGCCGTCGATGATCTCGCCTCGTATTTTGTTGGCAGCATAGAGCTCTACATCTCCCCGGAAACCGTGACGGACCGTGAGCGATTCGCCACATTCGCATCAGCGTTCATCACCGCCATGCGGAAAGACGGGCTGGACGTCCACTACGAGATCGCGCAGATCACACGCATCAACGGCGACGAATTCACCATCGGGGCCGCACGGGACGCTATGCGCCATTCGACAGAGACGCCCGTGTGGGACTCCTGGTATACGGGGGGATTCACCGCCAGCGCGGACCCCTCCGCCCCCGAGATCATCAACGATGGTGAATGATCAAGGCCGTGGACGCGCGTGACCTCGGACGGCTCACGCATCCACATCCAAGGAGGCAGCGACGACATCTTCGATCGCACATGGGACGCGAATGGTACGGATGCGCCAGCAATGGCGTACGCGCGAGCCACCTATTTCCGCCACGATTACAGAGAAACAATGGGACTCGACAGATGGCGCTTCGTTGCCCTCAGCAGTGAAACAGAGAATCGAGCCAAATAAAAACCGCCGCAGAGAGATTCTGCGACGGTTCATGAGACAAGCTTGCACAAGTGACAATCAAGAGCTTATCGTAAGCAGTACTTACACGAATTCAGTGTAGTAAAAGCCATCTACCTGCGCCTTTATGAAAAACGCTAGTCGTCCATGTAGTCCTTGAGCTTGCCGGAGCGGCTCGGATGACGGAGCTTTGCCAACGTCTTGGACTCAATCTGGCGAATGCGCTCGCGTGTGACGCCAAACTCCCGGCCAACTTCCTCGAGCGTGCGCGGATGACCGTCCTCGAGGCCAAAGCGCAGCTTGATAACCTTACGCTCGCGATCGGCAAGACCGTCGAGCACCTGATCAAGTTGCTCGCGGAGCATGGAGTCGCTCGCCGCCTCGGGAGGCGCTACGGCCTGGGCGTCCTCGATAAAGTCGCCCAGCTGGGAGTCCTCCTCCTCGCCAATCGGCGTCTCGAGAGACACGGGCTCCTGCGAGATCTTCTGAATCTCGCGCACGCGCTCCGCACTCATGCCCATCTCCTCGCCAATCTCCTCCGGGGTCGGGTCGCGACCGAGGTCCTGGAGCAGCTGACGCTGAACGCGCACGAGCTTGTTGATGGTCTCCACCATGTGCACAGGGATGCGGATGGTGCGGGCCTGGTCGGCGATGGCGCGCGTGATGGCCTGACGAATCCACCAGGTGGCATAGGTGGAGAACTTGAAGCCCTTGGTGTAATCAAACTTCTCGACGGCACGAATGAGACCGAGGTTGCCCTCCTGAATAAGGTCCAGGAAGAGCATGCCGCGACCCACATAGCGCTTGGCGATGGAGACGACGAGGCGGAGGTTAGCGCTAATCAGCGCTTGCTTGGCCTCGAGGCCCACCTGCTCAACACGCGTGAGACGACGAAGCTGCACGCGTGAGAGCTCGAGCTCGCCATTCTCGTGGGCCTCGAGCTTCTCGGCTGCCTCGGTGCCCGCCTCGATCTTCATGGCGAGGTGGACCTCCTCAGCGGCAGTCAGAAGGTCAACCTTGCCGATCTCCTTGAGATACATGCGAACGGGGTCACCCGTGAGCATGACAGTCGCGGCATCCTGACGACGGCGAGCCTTCAGGCTCGAACCCTTCTTGGAGCGCTTCGGGGCCGCGGGAATAGCGGGAATCTTCTCCACGGGCATGGAGTCGGGATCATCGTCGTCGGCAAGGGAGGAAATCTCGCTCGAGGCATCCCCGTTATCGGAATCGTCATCGTCGGTGTCGTCGCCACCGGCCCCGTCTTCCGAGGACACGACGTCTACGCCCTTGTCACGGAGAGCACCGTAGAGATCCTCGAGCTCATCGTCGTCAACATCAATCTCGCGCAGGGCAACCTGGATGTCGTCCTCGCTGACGCTTCCCATGGACTTGGCAGACTCGACCAGCTGGCCAAGCGCGCCCTCGAGCTCAGGGGACAGCTTCGAATCGTTCTTTGCAGTATTCTTGCTTGCCACGTAGTTCCTCTCGACGTAGCGCCGATGCACAGATGTTGCTATATTACCCGCTTTTCCCATAATATCTAACGGAATGCAGCAGAAATCCAGCTATTCAAGCGGCTGGGCCGCACGCAGCTCAGAACGGCGATGCCTCAGCTCGCTCAGCTCCTTGAGGGACTCGAGGGAGTCCGCACCAGACCCGACAGCAGAGATCTTCGCCGCTAGGAGGCTCACACGGCGGTCAAGCGAGCGGATCTCGGCCTCGTTCACGACGAACTCGACGTTCTTCTCGTCGCTCCAGGCACTCGTAAAGGCAAAGCCGCCCGACGAGAGGATTCGAGGCGCATCCGGGCAGGCTCTCGTGGCGGCCTGGACAGCCTCTGCCGGCGTCGTACCTTGGGGCGTGGCGAGAATCGCCCACGCGATGGCCTCGTGTCGGGCATCTGCCCACACGAAGCTCCCGATTCGCTCGGCATAAGGCCGAAAGAGGTCGGGCTTCTCGGAGAGCATGGTGAGCAGGTTGCGCTCTGCAGTGAGCTGGGTGCGTTCCTCGCTCGAGAGGGCAGAGAGCGGCACATCGGCCCCGGTAGAGGATGCAGAAGCCGCAGGCGAGAAGTCCTGCCCGGGGACGTCTATCGGCACATCATCGTAGTCATAGGGAACCTCGTCGATGCCCTCATCCCCATAGTAGGGCGGCTCGTCGTCCCCGGCGTCCATGGGCCGAGCGGTGCCGGAGCTGCCCGAGCCCGCAAAACCACGGCCGCTGTCACCCGCTCTCCCAAAGCCGCCCCGCACAAATCCACCGGCATGCGAAGGACCCCCGGAAGAGACGCGGTTACCCGTGAATCTGGAACCTGTCGCCGCGCGCTCCAGGTCCTCGATGGGCGTAGCCCGAATCTTCTCGCGCACGGCTTCGAGCGACATGCCCAATGGCACGCACAGACGCTGCGCATAACCGTCGAGCAGGTACGAGTCCTTAAAGGGAGCGAGCAGCTTGGCGAGCTCGTCGAGCGCCGCAAGCCTGAGGCCTGGGCTCGAGAGGTCAAGCGTCGAGAGCTTCTTGTCGAGCACGAAGTCAAGAAGGGGGCGCGCGCCATCGAGCTGGGCCTGCATGGCCTCAGCCCCGTGGGCCTTGAGGAACTCATCGGGGTCTTGGTTGTCGGGCAGCACGACGCACTCGAGCGAGGCCTTCGTGCTCTCGATGTAGCGAACGGCGGCCTCCGCCGCATGCTGGCCAGCGGCATCGCCGTCGAACATGCAGATGATGCGCTTGGCAAAGCGCGACAGCGTCTTCACGTGGTCAAGCGAGAGGGCCGTTCCAAGAGCGGCAACCGTATTGGTGAAGCCGGCCTCGTGCATGGCGATGACGTCCATGTAGCCCTCATTGACGATGGCCACACCCTTGGCGGCAATCGAGTCCTTGGCGTAATCGAAAGCAAACATATGCTTCGACTTGTGGAACACGCTTGTCTCGCGCGTGTTGAGGTACTTTGGCTTCGCATCCCCCATGACGCGACCGCCAAAGCCGATGCAGCGCCCCTGCTCGTCATGAATGGGAAACATGACGCGATTGAAGAACTGGTCGCGAAGCCTGCCGTTGCGAGCATTCGCCAGGTCGGCCGAAATGAGCTCGTCGCGCGAGAACCCCGCCTGCTCGAGGGAGCAGGCCACCGGCGCGTTGCCATCGGCATAGCCGAGGTGCCACTTTGCGCAAACCTTGGAATTGAGGCCTCGACCGGCGAGGTAGTGACGAGCGGCATCGGGCCCCTCGCCGCGCCCGCGCATGAGCCGGAGCGCATAGGCGTCTTGGGCGGCGGCCAGTGCATCCAACAGGCGCGTGCGCTTGGGGCCGCGCCTCTGCCCGGGGGCGGCGGGTGCGTCGTCGATGTCGATGTGGGCGCGGTCCGCGAGATACCTCACGGCATCGAGGAAGTCGAGGCCCTCGCGCTTCATGACGTAGTCGAAGACGTCACCTCCGGCGCCACAGCCAAAGCAGTGCCAAAGCCCCGTCGAGGGGGTCACGTGAAACGACGGGCTCTTTTCCTGATGGAATGGACAACAGCCCCAGAAATCGTTGCCGCCGCGAGGCCGAAGGACCACGGTCTCCGAGACGAGCTGCACGATGTCGGTGGCCTGACGGACCCGCTCCTTGTCCTCGTCGGTAATCACAGAGCGCCACGCTCCCCCGCCTCACCCGGTAGGCGCGAGTAACCTATCTCGGAGCCTCCCACGTAGCGACGCACCCACTCGACGTTGCCGAGCACCGTGCGCTCAAGCTCTTCGAGCGAGGCGAAGCGCCGGGGCTCACGGAGCCACTCAACGAAGCAGACCGTGAGCTCGCGCCCGTAAATGTCTCCGGAAAAGCCGAGCAGGGTAGGCTCGAGGAAGGCCTGACCCTCCTCGCCGCCAAAGGTTCTGGGGGAGCCAACGTTTACGGCCGTGGGCCATAGGCGCCCCTCCACGCAGGCGATACCCGCATAGACGCCCTCGGCCGGAAGGCACGAGAGCTTGGAGCAGGAGACATTCGCCGTGGGGAAGCCAAAGGAGGTTCCCTCTCCCCTGCCATGCACAACGACGCCGCTCACGCAGTGATAGCGGCCGAGCAGCCGTGCGGTATCGGCAACATTACCCGCGCGCACGAGGGCGCGAATGCGGGTGGCGCTCACGGGCTCTCCGCCGAGGCGGACGAGCTCGTGACCATGAATCCGCACGCCAAGCCCGGAGGCAACCTCGCGAAGCGCGAAGACGGTGCCGGCGCCACCGGCGCCCATGCGAAAATCCTCGCCAACATGGAGGGAGATCGCCCCAACGAGCGGCACGAGCCACTCGCGAAGAAACGCATCATGGGTGGTTGCGGCCGTCTGCCGCGTAAAGGGCACGACAAGGACCGCGTCAAGGCCAAGCGAGGCAAGCAGGCGGATTCGGTCAGAGACCGGCAGAAGGGCGGAGCCGTGCTCGGGACCCACGAGGACGTCAGCGGGATCCGGGTCGAACGTCACGGCAACGGCAGCGGCCCCAAGTTCGCGCGCCTCGGCTATGCAGGAGGAGACGAGGGCGCGGTGCCCCAAGTGCACGCCATCGAACGCACCGAGTGCGCATACCGACCCAGCCGGTGCGGCCGCATTGCAAAGACGATACAGCCTGCACCCGTGGGCAAGGGTCTCGGGTGCAGGGAGGGCATGCAGCAGCGCGGGCTCACTCGCGAGAAGCCCACGAAGCTCGTCAGCATCTATGGCGCCATCGCGAGCCGGCCCCAACGGGGCGCAACCAGCCGCCATGTCCGTCATGCACGCACCCCCATTACGCCACCTGGAAAATTCGTCGAGCACACAAGCTGCTGGCCTCGTCGCTCCCACACCCCGTACAGCCTTTCGCCAGAGACGATGCAGACGCGCTCGCCGTCCCCAGGCTCGCCACCCTCGACCGCGCCGAGGGCGATGCGCTTGCCGCAAGAAACGTCGGTGAGCTCCTTGGCGTCGAGCCTCCGCACGCCAAGGCCCAGCGCCCTCACCGGGTCAAGGCAGCGCCCAAGGGCAAGCGCCCGTCCCTCGCGCTCGAGCTCGTCCAAGCTCACGCAGTCGCCAAGCGATACGTTGCCCGACGAGGTGCGCCTCAGGTCCGCCAAGTGGGCGGCGCTGCCAAGAGAGCGCCCAAGGTCACGCGCGATGGCCCTGATATAGCAACCCTTCGAGACGTCAAACGAGCACACCCACGCAGGCGCCCCCTCAATGTCCTGGATGGCCAGGAGCGTGGCGCCGTGCACCGTCACAGGGCGCGCCGGAAGCTCGAATTCCTCGCCCGCGCGAGCGCGCGCATAGGACCGCACGCCACCCACGGAGATGGCGGAGTACGAGGGTGGAACCTGGTCATAGGAGCCCACAAGGGCGCCGACGGCCTCGGCCGCGCGGGAATGCTCGCGGGCAAACTCCGGCGCCTGGGCCTCCTTCGTCACGCGGCCCTCGGCGTCGTCCGTATCGGTCTCGGACCCAAAGGCGACGAGCCCCACATAGCCCTTGCGCTCGGCCGTGAGCAGTCCCATGAGGCGCGTTCCCTGGCCCACGCCAACCACGAGGACGCCAGAGGCGGCCGGATCAAGCGTGCCCGCATGACCAACCCTGCGCTCCCCCAGCGCACGGCGCACGCGGGAGACGACGTCATGGGAGGTCATGCCAACCGGCTTGTCGATGGCGAGCAGGGCGTCGATACCGCTCTGTCCGCGCTTCATCTAGCCCACCGCCTCGGAGCTCGGGTCCTCCGGGGCATCGAGCACCGCCTGAAGCTGCGGGAGCGCCTTAGCGAGCGCGGCGTCGATGCCAACCTCGACGGTGAACCCAGCCGCAGCCTTGTGGCCGCCGCCACCCATCGCACGCGCAACGCTCGAGATGTCCCACGCGCCCTTGGAACGAAGGTTGCCGCGCACGCGGCCATCCGGAAGCTCCTTTAGGAACAGCGCCACCTCGGACCCCTCGACACTGCGAACGACGTCGATGAGGCCGTCGCACTCGTCGGGCAAGGCTCCCGTCCGCTCGAGGTCGGCCCGCGTGGCATACGAATACGAAATGCGGCCCCTGTCGAAGGTCACGATGCGGCCCATGACTACGCTCTCGAGGTGCAGGTACGCGAGCCTGAAGCTCTGGTACACGTTGAGGGAGATGAGCGAGGGAGACGCACCGGCATCCACCAGCATGCTCGCGCACTCAAAGGCCTCGGAGTCCGCGTTCTGATACTGGAACCTGCCGGTATCGGTGACGATGGCACAGAAGAGGCAGTTGGCGATGTCGGGCGTAATCTCAACGCCGAGATAGAGCGCCAGCTCGGCAATGATGACGCCCGTGGCGGCAGCGTCCGGGCGCACGAGCGAGACGTCACCGAAGGGAGCGCTCGAGGGGTGATGGTCGATGACGACGACCTTGGCAGCGCGCTCGAGCACGTCCTTGCCGTTGTTGAGCCGCTGAATGATGGGAAGGTCGACGCTGATGAACAGGTCGGGGCTGCCCTCATACTCCGACGAGCGCACGAACTCGTTGGCCCCCGGCATGAAGCGATACAGGCGGGGCACCGGGTCGTCGTCGGCCAGGAGATTGGTGACCTGCTTCTGCGGCCACCGCTGCCTGATGACCTGCGCAAGGGCAAGGCCGCTGCCAAGGGCATCGCCATCAGGGTCCGTATGGGCACAGATGGCAATCGTGCGGGCCTCGTCAATGAGGGCGCTGATGCGCCCAAAAGCCTCGCGCTGCTCGGCAAAGACCTTCTCGTCTCCGGCGTTCATCGCTATTTCTCAGCCTCGCTCTCGGCCTCATCGGCAGCCTCGCCCTCACCTGACGAGGAGGCGTCGGCCCCATCGGCGATGGGATAGCCGAACTCGTCCTTCTCGACGCCCATCGTGGGCGGCACGACCTCGAGGGCTCGGGCGATGCGCTCGGCCTCGTCCGTTGAGGTGTCGATGACGAAGGCGAGCTCAGGTGTCACGCGCCAGCCGAGCGCATGACCGAGCAGAGAACGAATGCGGCCCTTGGCACGGCCCAGCGCGGCCATGACGGACTCGTAGCGCTCAGGCTCGCAGGTGACATAGGCGCGAACGAAGGAGCGGTCGACGGAGACCTCACACGCCGTCAGGGTCACGAGGTCAAGGTCGGGATCGGAAATCTCGAACAGCAGGATGCTGGCGAGCTTTTCGCGGGCAATCTCTCCAGATCGACGGGACGCAGATGTCTGCTTCATGGCTTCCTACCTAAGACAGGCGGCCCCGAAGGGCCGCCATTGGATGCGTTACACGTGGAGGGAGCGCCTCACACGCTACTCGGTGCGGGCGACCTCGACGATCTTGTACCCCTCGATGACGTCGCCAGGCTTGACGTCCTGGAAGTTCTCGAGGCCAATGCCGCACTCGAAGCCGGCCTTGATGCTCTTGACATCGTCCTTGTAGCGACGCAGGGACGCGATCTTGCCCTCGAACACCACGATGCCGTCACGAACGAGGCGCACGGAGTCGTCGCGGCCAATCTCGCCCTCGGTGACCATGCAGCCTGCGGCGATGCCGACCTTGGGCACCTTGAAGGTGTCGCGGACCTCGGCGTTGCCGGTGGCAACCTCCTTCTCCGTGGGCTTGAGCATACCGATGCGGGCGGCGTCGATGTCCTCGATGGCCTTGTAGATGACGCTGTAGCAGCGAATCTCCACGCCCTCGCGCTCGGCGGCGTTCTTGGCCTTGGCATCCGGACGCACACCAAAGCCGATGATGATGGCATTAGAGGCGTCGGCCAGGGTGACGTCGGTCTCGGTGATGGCGCCAACCGCGGAGTGAATCGTGTTGATGCGCACCTCGGACTGGTCCATCTTGTCCAGCGAGTCCTGAAGGGCCTCGATCGATCCCTGGACGTCGGCCTTGATGACGAGGTTGAGCTCCTTGACCTCAGCATCCTCCATCGTGGAGAAGAGGGTCTCGAGGGTGACGTGCTTGACGCGGTTCTGCTCCTCGATGCGCGCCTTGAGGGAGCGCTGCTCGGCGAGGGAGCGAGCCTCGCGCTCGTCGGTGAAGACGCGGAACTCGTCGCCGGCGGCAGGCACGCTCTGCAGGCCCAGAATCTCGACCGGGTCGGAGGGCTTGGCCTCCTTCACGGGGTGACCCTTCGGGTCGAGCATGGCGCGCACGCGGCCATAGGCGAGACCGGCCACGAGGGTGTCGCCGATGCGCAGGGTGCCGCGCGTGACGAGCACCGTGGCCACGGAGCCACGGCCGCGGTCGAGCTTGGCCTCGAGGACGTTGCCGGATGCGAAGGTGTTGGGATTGGCCTTCAGCTCGAGGACGTCGGCCTGGAGGAGAACGGTCTCGAGCAGGTCGTCGATGCCGATCTTCTTCTTTGCGGAGATGTTGACGAACATGTTCTGTCCGCCCCACTCCTCTGGGACGATGCCGTACTCGGTGAGCTCCTGGCGCACCTTGTCCGGGTTGGCACCCGGCTTGTCGATCTTGTTCACGGCCACGATGATGGGCACGCCGGCGGCGTTCGCGTGGTTGATGGACTCGATCGTCTGCGGCATGACGCCGTCATCGGCCGCCACGATTAGGATGACGATGTCGGTCACCTTGGCACCGCGGGCACGCATGGCCGTGAAGGTCTCGTGGCCAGGGGTGTCGATGAAGGTGATGGTGCGACCGTTGATCTTGACCTGAGAGGCGCCGATGGCCTGCGTGATGCCGCCGGCCTCGCCCTCGGCAACGCCCGTGTGGCGAATGGCGTCGAGCAGGGAGGTCTTGCCGTGGTCGACGTGGCCCATGACGGTGACCACGGGCGGGCGCGGAAGGAGGTCCTTCGGGTCGTCGTAGAACGTGAAGGAGTTCTCCTCCTCCTTGCTCATGACCTTAACCTCACGGCCCAGGTCATCGGCCACAAGCTCGATAAGTTCGTCGGACATGCTCTGGGTGAGGGTGAGCGGGCTACCCAGCAGGAAGAGGCGCTTGACGATATCGGAGGCGGGGACGCCCAGCAGCTCGGCGAGCTCGGCGACGGTGGAACCCGTGGGGACCTTCACCATGCCGATCTCGGCGACGTTCTGGTCGTTGGCGATGGCCTCCTCGATCGCCTGCTCCTTGGCGGCCTGCTCGGCCTGCTTCTGGCGGCGCTCCTTGCGCTTCTTGCGGCGGCCGGTGGACTCGCGATTGGCCTCCTCGACGCTCGCGCGGGCCTCCTCGAGCACGCGCTCGCGGTTGTACTCCTCGGCGGCCTTCGCCATGCGGGAGTAGCGGTCCTCGCCCTCCTCCTCGCGGTGGCCCTTGTGCTGCTTGCCGCGACCGGCCTTGGCGGCCTTCTCGGGGCTCGCCGGCGCGTTGGCGGCGGCACGGTCCTGCTGCTGCGGAGCGGGGGCGCCGGAGCGACGGCCGCGGCCGGAGCGCTCGCCGCGGCCGGAGCCGCGCTCGGACTTCTCCGGCTTCTCGGCGGCCTTCTTCGCGGCCTCCTCGCGCTGCTTCTTGAGGATGACCTCCTGCTGGGCGATCTGGTCCAGCAGACTCGTCATGGACGGGATGGACTTCGGAGCGTTGTCGCGGACACGGTTACGCTCCTCTTCCTCCTTGCGCTTGCGCTCGGCCTCGGCGCGCTCCTCCTCGGCCTTCTTGCGCGCGGCCTCCTGGGCGGCGCGCTCGGCGGCCTCCTTGGCGCGCTCGGCCTCGCGGCGCTTCTCGGCGGCGATGCGTTCCTCCTCGGCCTTGGCCTTAGCCTCGGCTTCGGCCTTTGCCTTGGCCTCCTCCTCGGCCTTCTTGGCGGCCTCGATCTCTGCGGCACGAGCCTCGAGGATGGGAGCCATCTTCTTGCGGACAAGGTTCACGTAGACGTCCTCGAGGGCGCTCGAGGACGTCTTAGCCGGAATCTTCATGTCGGCGAGGTGGGCGAGCATTTCCTTGCTCGTCATGCCGAACTCCTTGGCAAGGTCATGTACGCGGGTCTTTGCCATATGGTCTACCTTCCAGTGTGCGGGCGGTCGGGTGAGCGGGTGATGCCCGCAAAACTAGACGAGGGAATCGGGGTCGTCGGAGACCTCGGCATCGTCAACAAGGGCCATCTTCTCGTGGACGCCGCAGAAGCGCGAGTCCGAACGGGCCATGTTGCGGCAGCGCTGGCCAGAGGGGCTCACGAACTCGCAGCGCTGACCCTCCTCGCCCACGAGGTCCTCGGGCTCCTGGGCCTCCTCGTGCTTCTGCTTCATCTGGGAGATGATGCCGGCGGCGAGCGTCTCGTTCTTGATGTCGATGTGCATGCCGGTCAGGCGAGCGGCGAGGCGGGCGTTCTGGCCCTCCTTGCCGATGGCGAGGGAGAGCTGGTCGTCGGGCACGATGACCGTGGCGTAGTTGTTCTCATCGTCAACGAGCACGCGGGAAACCTTGGCCGGAGACAGGGCGTTGGCGACGCAGCGGGCCGGGTCGTCACTCCAAAGCACCACGTCGACGCGCTCGCCACGGAGCTCGCCCACAACGGTGCGGACGCGGCTGCCCTTGGGACCGACGCAGGCGCCCACCGGATCCAAGCGGTCATCCAGCGAGGAGACGGCGACCTTGGAGCGGGCGCCAGCCTCGCGGGCGACGGAGCGAATCTCGACGACGCCGTCATAGATCTCGGGAACCTCGAGCTCGAACAGCCTGCGGATGAGGTCCGGGTGCGTGCGGCTGATGACAATGGAGGGACGCGAGTGCTCGCCGCGGACCGGCTGGACCGTGGAGTTGGGGTCGCGTACGTCGATGATGATGGCCTTGATGCGCTGATTGTGGCTGTAGCGCTCACCGTTGGGGCGCTCGTTGCGCTCCTCCGGGTGACGCTTCTTGTCGAAGTGCGGGAGCTCCGCCTCGACGCCCTCGCGAATCTTCACAATCGTGAAGTCGGGCGTGGACTGCAGCACCGTGCCGGTGATGATGTCGCCGATGCGCTGGGAGAACTCCTCGTAGATCTGCTGGCGGGCGGCATTGCGGACAATGGCGTTGATCTCGTCCTTGGCGGCGCGGGCGGCGAGGCGGCTCGTGTCCTTCGGGGTCACGTCAATCTCGTTGAACTCGGTGTAGTTTCCCTCCTCGTCCATGGAGTCGTCCACCGGGTCGAGCTTGTAGACGTAGATCTTGCCGCTGGCGCGGTCGATGGTGACCTTCGCGCCCCAATCCAGCTTGAGGACCTTCGTATATGCGTCGGCCAGGGACTGCTCGAGCCTGTCGAGGAGGTAGAGCTCGTCGATGTGCTTGTCCTGGCACAGCTGCATCAGGGCTTCGATCATCTCGGATGCCATAAGGTGGTACCCCTTTCCTGAGAGGGTGTCGTCGTTACTTGGAAGACTTCTTCTCCGAGAAGTCGAAAATGGGCTTGATGGTGCAGCGCTTCACCTCGGCGAGCGGGATGGCAACCTCGCCCTCGTCGGTCGCGATGGCCACGCTACCCTCGCGCATGCCGAGGAGCTTGCCGGAGAACTTGCGGCGCCCCTCGGTGGCCGTCGTGGCAAGGGCAACGTTCTCGCCCGCAAAGCGCTCGAAGTCGCGCTCGCGACGAATCGGCCTCGAGAGACCGGGGGAGCTCACCTCGAGCGTGAATGACCCGGTGAAGGGATCGAGCTCGTCAAGGGCGTCAGACACCCACGAGGTCTGGGCGGCAACGTCATCGAGCCCAATGGGGCCGCGCCCCTCGTCGGCCCAGTCGATGCGCACGCGCACCGTGGGGGCCTTCGTAGCGCCCACAACCTCCACGTCGACGATGTCGACGCCGTGCCCCGGGGCAATGCCCTCGAGCCTGGCGAGGATGTCGCCGGCCTTGTCCTGTGCCATGCGCCTTCCCTTCCGCGTCAATCCAAGTGCGATTCCGCACTCAGTGCCCTTACAGACAAAGAGAAGCGGGGCGAAAACTCCACCCCACTTCCCTTCAGTCAACCCATCTAATCCTCACGAGTATAGAAAACGCACTGGTAACTCGTCAAGACTCCATAACTTATAACCCGCAGGCCCAAGACCCCTATTTCGAGGACGCGCCGGAGGACACCTCCACGGTGACGGTGCTCCCCTCGTCTGCCCTCGACCCGGCACCCGGATTCGTGGACACCACCATGCCCTCGGGCTGGTCGGGACTTGCCACCTCCACCGTGGTGGTGGCAAACCCATCGCTCTCAAGGGCCGAGACGGCGCGTTCGAAGCGCCAGCCAACGACGTCCGGCACAGACCTGCCACCCACGAGCTCGGCCTGATACGCCACGACGTAAACGATGGCGCAGAACGCCGCAACGAGTGCCAGCCCACAGATGAGCCTGACGGCGCGCTTCGTGGAGCTTCCCGCTCGCACGCGTCCGCGACCCATGCCGGAAAGACCCTCGACGACGCGCCGCGAGGCCGCGGCGCGGTCTGCCGAGGCGCGCTGCCGCCTGATCGAGGTGTTGGAACCCGATCCCGCGAGACTGCCCCCACAAGAGGGGCAACGCACGGGCAGGACGCCCTCGCCGAGGTCTGCGCCACAGTTGGGACACTTCATCCAGCTAACCCCCGCTAGTTGGCAACGATGTTCACGAGCTTGCCGGGCACCACGATGACCTTGCGCACCGTCTTGCCGGCAATGTGCTCGCTCACGGCATCGAGCGCGGCGGCCTGCATATCGTCCTTGCTGGCATCGGCCGCAACCGTGGCGTGGCCGCGGACCTTGCCCATGACCTGGACCGCGATCTCGACCGTGTTGGCAACGGCGAGGCTTGCGTCGAACTCAGGCCAGGCCTCGTCGTACACGGAGCCCTCGCGGCCCAGCGCGGCGTGGAAGAGCTCCTCCGCCCAGTGTGGGCAGATGGGTGCGAGCATGGCGACCATGTCATGTGCGACGCGACCGGCAAGAGCGGCGTCGCGGTCCTCGGCGGCCACGTCGTTCACCCAAGCGCTCGCCGAGTTGGCGAGCTCCATCACGGCAGAGATGGCCGTGTTGAACTGCTGGCGGTCGAAGTCGGCCGTGCAGCGGCTGCCAAGGCGGTGCAGGTCTCGGAACAGACTCGCGGCACGCTCGTCAAGCGCCTCGGCGTCAGGCGCGCCGGCCTGAGCGGCACCCGGCGTGCTCGCCAGCTCCCAGACGAGGCGCCAGGCGCGCTTGAGGAAGCGATTGCAGCCGGCAACCGCGTTGGGATCCCAGTCGAAGTCCTTCTCGGGCGGGGCAATAAAAAGAATCGTGAGGCGCATCGTGTCGGCGCCGTACGGCTCGATGACCGAGCTCGGGGGCACCACGTTGCCCTTGGACTTGCTCATTACGTCACCGTGCTCGTCCTTCACCATGCCCTGGCAGAGCAGGTTGGTGAACGGCTCGTCCACATCGATCATGCCCATGTCGCGCAGCACCTTGGTCCAAAAACGGCTGTAGAGCAGGTGCAGGATGGCGTGCTCGATGCCACCGATGTAGTTGTCGACCGGCATCCAACGCCCCACGGCCTCCTTGGAGAAGGGAAGCTTGTCGTTGTGCGGGTCGCAATAGCGGATGTAGTACCAGCTGGAGCAGGTGAACGTGTCCATGGTGTCGGTCTCGCGCTTGGCCGGGCGGCCGCAGACCGGGCACGTGGTCTCGTAGAAGTCCTTGCAGCCGGCAAGCGTCTCGCCAGCGCCGAGGTCGAGGTTCTCAGGCAGCGTCACGGGCAGCTGGTCCTCGGGAACCGGCACGTAACCACAATGGTCGCAGTGCACCATCGGGATGGGGTTGCCCCAATAGCGCTGGCGGCTGATCAGCCAGTCGCGCAGGCGGAAGTTCACCTTGCGACGACCGGTCCCCGCAGCCTCGAGGTCGGCCACGACGGCACGCTCGCCCTCGGAGTGCTTGCCACCCGCGAGGCCCGTGTACTTGCCGGACTGAACGAGCTTTCCCTCCGCAGCCATCGCCGCATCCCAATCAACGGAGGTGACGACCTTGCCCTGCTCGTCCTTGAGCTTGGGATACAGCGGGTCGTCGCCGGTGAGGATGATGGGCACGATGGGCAGGTCGTACTTCTTGGCAAACTCGAAGTCGCGCTGGTCGCCGCAGGGCACGGCCATGACGGCGCCGGTGCCGTAGTCGGAAATCACATAGTCGGCCACCCACACAGGCACCTTATCGCCATTGATGGGGTTGACCACGTAGCGGCCGGTGAAGGCGCCGTGCTTCTCAAGGACGCCCTGAGCGCGCTCGACGGCGCTCACGTTCCCGGCCTGGTCCACGACCTCACGAACCGCCGCCTCGTACTCGGTGCCGGCAACCAGGTCCATGAGACCCTTGTACTCGGGCGCAAGCAGGAAGAACGAGCAGCCAAAGAGAGTATCTGCACGCGTGGTGAAGACGGTAATCTTGCCCTCGTCACCCTCGATGGGGTTGCCGTCGCGGTCGCACAGGGTGAAGTCGACCTCGGCACCCTCGGAACGGCCGATCCAGTTGGCCTGCATCTGCTTGACGCGCTCGGGCCAGCCGGGAAGCTTGTCCAGGTCGTCGAGCAGCTCCTGCGCGTAGTCGGTGATCTTGAGGTACCACTGGTCGAGGTCGCGCTTCTCGACGAGCGAGTCGCAGCGCCAGCAGCGGCCCTCAGTCACCTGCTCGTTGGCGAGCACCGTGTTGCACTTGGGGCACCAGTTGACCGGATTCTTCTTGCGATAGACGAGGCCGCGCTCATACATCTTCTCGAAGATCCACTGGCCCCACTTGTAGTACTCGGGGTCGCACGTGCGCACCAGACGGTCGTAGTCGTAGGAGAAGCCCATGCGGCGCATAGTCGCAAGCGCGTTGTCCATGTTCTGATAGGTCCAGGCTCCAGCCTGCGTGTGATGCTTGATGGCCGCGTTCTCTGCCGGCAGGCCAAAGGCGTCAAACCCCATGGGGTGCAGCACGTCGTAGCCACGCATGCGGGCCTGGCGCGCCATGGCGTCACCGATGGTGTAGTTGCGGGCGTGACCCATGTGCAGGTCACCCGAGGGGTACGGGAACATCTCGAGCACGTACTTCTTGGGCTTGTTGGGGTCCTCGTCGGTCTTGTAGGTCCCCTTCTCGGCCCACGTGCGCTGCCACTTGGTCTCAATGGCCTGCGCGTCGTAGAGCGGGAACTCCTTGGTCTGGTCGGACATGTTGCTCCTTCATGGACGTCGCACCCGCCACGAGGCGGGTGCGACGCAGCAGTGCGATGGGTTTCTAATTAGCGATAGCTCACGGACTGGTTGTGGTCCTTGAGCACAACGTCGTGGGCACCGCCCTCAACGATGGAGGTGGAGCTCACAAGGGTTAGTCGGGCCTTGTCCTGTAGCTCCTTGATAGTCTTGGCGCCGCAGTTGCACATCGTGGACTTCACCTTGTAGAGCGTGGCCTCCACGCCCTCCTTGAGCGAGCCGGCATACGGCACGTAGGAGTCGACGCCCTCCTCGAAGCTGAGCTTAGCGGCACCGCCGAGGTCGTAGCGCTGCCAGTTGCGGGCACGCGCGGAACCCTCGCCCCAGTACTCCTTCATGTACTGGCCGTTGACGTTCACGCGGTTGGTGGGCGACTCGTCAAAGCGGGCGAAGTAGCGACCAAGCATCATGAAGTCGGCACCCATGGCAAGCGCAAGCGTCATGTGGTAGTCGTACACGATGCCACCATCTGAGCAGACGGGCACATAGACGCCGGTCTCCTCGAAATACTCGTCACGCGCGCGGCAGACGTCGATGAGGGCCGTGGCCTGGCCGCGACCGATGCCCTTGGTCTCGCGCGTGATGCAGATGGAGCCGCCGCCGATGCCGACCTTTATGAAGTCCGCGCCGCAGTCGGCGAGGTAACGGAAGCCCTCGGCGTCGACCACGTTGCCGGCGCCCACGATGACATCGTTGCCGTAACGCTCACGAATCCAGTCGATCGTGAGCTTCTGCCACTCGGAGTAGCCCTCGGAGGAGTCGATGCACAGCGCGTCCGCACCGGCCTCCACGAGCAGGGGCACGCGCTCGGCGTAGTCACGCGTGTTGATGCCGGCCCCGACCATGTAACGCTTGTTGGCATCAAGCAGCTCGTCCGGGTTAGACTTGTGGGAGTCATAGTCCTTGCGGAAGACGATGCCCACCAGGGTGTCATCGTCCTTCACCATCGGCAGCGCGTTGAGCTTATGCTCCCAGATGATGTCATTGGCAACCTTGAGCGAGGTGTCCTCGGAGGCAACGATGAGCTTCTCGCGAGGCGTCATGAACGTGGAGACCTTGGCCTGGTGGTCGTCGCGGGAGGGACGATAGTCGCGGCTCGTGACGATGCCGATCAGCTTGCCGTGGGGGCTGCCGTCCTCGGTGACGGGCATGGTGGAGTGACCGGTCTTCTCCTTGAGGAGCATGACCTCCTCCATTGTCATGTCGGGCGTGAGCGTGGAGTCGGACTCGACGACGCCCGCCTTGTAGTCCTTGACCCAACGCACCATGTTGGCCTCGGACTGAGCGGTCTGAGAACCGTAGATGAAGCTCATGCCCCCCTCGGTGGCAAGCGCCACGCCCATGCGCGGGCCGGAGACGGACTGCATGATGGAGGACACCATGGGGATGTTGAGGGTGATACGGGGCTCCTCGCCCTTCTTGTAGCGGCAGAGGGGAGTCTTGAGCGACACGTTGGCGGGGATGTTCTCGTGAGACGAGTAGCCGGGAACTAGCAGGTACTCGGAAAAGGTGTGCGACTCGCCCTCGAAGAATGTTGCCATGTGATAGCCCTTTCTGCTTTAAGCCCGCAACGGCAATAGCTGACGAACACGAACGTAATCCGAACGATTGTAGCCTACTTGCCCCCCACAGGCTCCTTGCCCATGTCGGACATCGAGATCGAGACGGTGTGCTTGGTGGGCACCCACTCGACCTTCTTGAACAGCGCCGCAACCGTGATGGGGATGTAGGTCATCATGAACAGCGGAAACGTGAAGAGATTCGAGATGATGCGCCACCTGCGATCGGGACGGCAGTGGATGTGGCTGCGCTCGGAGAGCGTGGTGATGATGGCAAGAAGGAAGAACACGACGTACATAGACCCAAAGGTCATCACCAGCGAGCCCACGCACATGGAGAGCTCGTTGCTCGTGGCAAAGTAACCACCAGAGAGGCCGCCGAGGATGAGGTACGTGCAGTTCACGAAGGCCGAGAGCAGCGTCAAGATCATGCCGGGCGCGATGGTCATGAGCATGTCGTAGGAGCCGAAGCGCTTCTTGCGGATGCCATGGAAGAGGTCGCCCACATAGGAGAAGAAGACCTGGTAAAAGCCCTTGGTCCAGCGCATGCGCTGCGTCCAGGAGGCAGAGAACGTGAGCGGCTGCTCGTCATAGAACTCCGCGGGCGCATAGGCAATCTGGATGCCGTTGGCGGCGCAGAAGGTCGAGAACTGAATGTCTTCCGTGAGAGTATGGAAGTCCCAGCCATGCATGCCCTGGACAATCTTCGCAGAGACCATCCAGCCAGAGCCGGAGATGGCGCAGCCGGTACCGAGGCTCATGCGTGAGTTGTTGAGGAACTTCGCCTCGCGCAGGAACCAGAGGGCGTAGGCGGAGCTGATCCAGCTCGAGTCGAAATTCTTTGAGTTGCGGTAGCTCGTGGAGACAAGGTATCCGGCGTCGAAGACCTTGTTCATCTCCTTGACATAGCCCGGGCTCAACAGGTTGTCGGCGTCGAAGACGAAGAAGGCCTCGTACTTTCCGGGATACTCGTTGAGGATGCGGTCGAACCCGTAGTCCATGACCCAACTCTTGCCCTTGCGGGCGAGGTCATTGCGCTCGTAGACGATGGCGCCCGCCTCGCGCGCCCGCTCGGCAGTCTTGTCGGTGCAGGCGTCGGCCACCACGAAGGTGTCGATGAGTTCGGAGGGGTAGTCCTGCTCCCTGATGGACTGCACGAGGTTCGCGATGACGCTCTCCTCGTTATGGGCGGCAATGAAGAAGGCATAGCGGTGGTTCTTGCGAGCCTTGGGGAGCTTCACGTCTCCCCTGCGCCAGGTCACGAAGATGTAGACGATCTGGTAGAAGTAGGCAAAGGTGAAGAACGCCCACACAACAAGGTTGAAGATCACGATGGGCGTAAGGCCCAGGCGGTTCAGTTCCACGAGTTGGCAACCCTTCGACGGTTGGAAAACATTGCGGGAGGAGCGCGGTTCCGGTCAGCCGTTCGGCACATGCCCCGCATCCCGCTCACCAAGGAGCTGCGGGACGATGACCTCACCCGCCTGCGTGCGCCCCATCGACCGGCTTTTCAGCGATTCTAGTACATGGCGAAGGTCGTCCGGAAGGGTGTCTGCAAGCTCTATGGTCTCTCCAGTGAAGGGGTGGTCGAAGCGAACGTGCCACGAATGGAGGAACTGCCTGGCGAGACCGAGGTTTTGGGCAAGGTCTCCCCTGCCATAGAGCGCATCTCCTATGCACTGGTGGTTGATGTGGCGCATGTGCACGCGAATCTGGTGCGTGCGCCCGGTGTAGAGGTGACACTCGAGCAGCGTGTAGCCCTCGTCGCGCCTGCCAGCCTCGAAGCGCTCGAGCACGCGGAAGGTCGTGATGGCCTCGCGGGCGCCGGGGTGATCCGAGACGGCCATGCGGATACGGTCGCGCGTGGAGCGCGCGATGCCCGTGTCGATGGTGCCGGAGTCGGCCGCCACGTAGCCCCATACGAGCGTGACGTAACGGCGGTCGAGCGTGCGCAGACGAATGAGGTCCTGGAGCGCCTTCTGCGTCTCGTCGTCCTTAGCGGCAAGCATGAGCCCCGAGGTGTCCATGTCAAGGCGATGCACGATGCCGGGGCGGTCGTCGCCCTGCAGGCGGCCAAGGTGCTTGGGGCCGCAATGAGCAACGAGGGCGTTGGCCAGCGTGTCATCCACATGGCCAGGACTCGGGTGGCAGACAAGCCCCTCCTGCTTGGAAAGGACGATCAGGTGGTCATCCTCGTAGCGGATGTCGAGCGGAATGTAGGGATTGGGCGCGAGCGTGGGGTCCGCCGCAGCCGGGTCTGGGTCCTCGACCGCAGCGCGGACACGGTCGCCAAGCAGCACCTTCTCAGACTTGGAGGTCGCAGGCGTCTCGTTGATGGTGACCTCGCCAGCCTCCACGAGCTTGGCACAGGCGGAGCGTGAGGGCATATCCTCACCTGAGGCGAGGAAGGCGTCGAGGCGGAGCCCATCTGACTCTGGGCCAACGAGAAGATTGACGATGCGCTGCGGCAAGAAGACTCCAGACCTCGAGGCGCCGGGATAGGCGGACGATAATTACACGCCCCCCATAGTACATGTGACAGACCGGCGCCAAAGAATCATCAGAGCCATACGCCCTGAAGGCCACCGCGCCAGAACCGTAAGCTGTAGCCTTGAGTCATGCGGGTGCCGCAGGGCTCTCGTCCATCCCAGCGACGTGCCCGCGCTCGCCAGCCGGCAATGGGCTGGTGACGAGGCGCTCATCGCCATCGGTCGGATAGAGTGGATGCTACGTGAGGCGCTCAAGCGGGGCGGGCAATTGCCGATATGACCCGCGCGCGCAAGAAAGCTCCGAATAGCCTGGACGCAGGAAAGCATGACAGGGAGGGCGCAGATGAAGTTCGCCGTCATAGCCGTGGGCAAGCTCAAAGAGCGATTCTGGAAGGAAGCCTGCGAAGAGTATCTCAAGCGACTGCAGCCCTACGCAAAGACGACCGTGCGCGAAATCGCCGACATTGACCCGGGCAAGGCTGGTGGAATAGAGGCAGCTCGCGACAAGGAAGGGGCGGCCATCTGCGCCGCGCTCGACTCCCTGGGCAGCTCCGTGCACGTGGTGCTGCTTGACATCGGAGGACGCGAGCGTTCGAGCGAGGGGCTGTCCCGTCGTCTCGACACGCTGACGTTGGGAGGCACGAACAGCTTTGCCTTCGTTATTGGCGGGTCCGACGGCGTGAGCGAGACAGTACGCCGGCGCGCGAGCGAGACGCTCTCGTTTGGCCCCATCACCCTGCCCCACAACCTTGCGCGCGTCGTGCTGCTCGAGCAGCTGTACCGCGCGCAGAAGATCTCGCGCGGGGAACCGTACCACAAGTAGGCATGGCCTTCCTGTAAAGGACTAATTTCGCGGCGTCACTTATTTTCGGAAAAGCGCTCTGGCGTATACTCTCTGCAACACCGTTCGCAGCAGCCGGAGGGAAGGCGTCCATGCCCGCATTCAAGCGCGCCCGCAGCGCCGAGCAAAAGCAAGAGCGCATGCGCGAGATCAAGCGCGCCGCCGCCGACCTCTTCGCCACCCGCCCCTACCACGAAATCACGCTCACCACCATCGCCGAACAACTCAGTTGGTCGCGTGCCAACCTCTACAAGTACGTTACAACCAAGGAGGAGATCTTCCTCGCCTTAGCCGAGGACGAACGTGACGCGTACTACCACGACCTGCTCGTTGCCTTCCCCGAAGGCCTGAGCTTCGAGCCGCACGAGGCAGCCGTCACATGGGCAGGCGTGATGGATCCCAACAGGGAGTGGTTCCGCGTTCACGACCTCCTGTTCACAATCATCGAGACGAACGTATCCCTTGAGCGCCTCGTTGCATTTAAGCGCAGCTACTTCGAGCAGATGGATGTCTTGAGGCCGCGACTCTCAGCAGCCACGGGTATCCCCGCCGAGCGCGTCGAGTACCTCATGAACACGCTGCACTACCACGCCATAGGCCTGCTTGCAAACTGCTGCACCCTCTCGCAGGTGCGCGAGGCCCTAGCCGAGCTGGGCGTCCCCTACAAGACCCCTGACTTCCCCGCCGAGATGCGCGAGTTTACCGAGATGTGCCTGCAACATGAACTTGATAGGTTGAATACTTAGGTCATCGCGTGCAATCCCTTCGAGAATGACAAGACGGCCCGAGACAAATCGACTCGGACACTTTGTCACGAACCAAGCCCGAGCACAAGCGCATCCTCGTCGCGAAGCAAGGTGGGGCGCAGGGCGCCGGGCACCATGCGCGCCGTTGAATCGAATTGACGTGCACACGGCAAAGCCCCTACTCTTGCGTCCTCATTGGGCTTGCTTATACCCAGCACGCATCCATTAATCCTGCAGCGGGTCTGAACAAGCGACGACCCCATCTAAGCGTATTGCTCGTTTGACACGGATTCCAAGGACGAGTTTGACGACTATACCCATCCAAGCACCCGTATCACGATGATGGGCAAAACGAGCTAGGCGCAAGAGAGGGACTGTCCCCTTCCCCAATGAGGCAAAGGGACAGTCCCTTTGTTACATTCGGACTTACTGTCCGCTCTTCGCGAGCGCCTGCTCGATTTGCTTGTTGAGCGCCTCGCGCTGCTCGGCAGAGCTGATGCCGCCCACGATCGGATCTCCCACGATGTTGCCGTTCTGATCGATAACGTAGGTTGTCGGGAACGAGAACAGATTTGACGTAAACTTGCCAGCCTCGCTGTCCGGCTTGAACCAGATGTTCTTATACGTCACCCCCTTTTTGCTCAGCACGTCTTTAGCATCTGCAACCTCGTCCTTGTTTCCATCGAGCGTAAAGGAATTGACCCCTACGACCTGGCCGCCCTTCTCGGCAAGCTCCTTATTTAGATCCTCAAGATCGCCCAGCTCGCCCACGCACGGTTTACAAGTGGTGAACCAGAAGTTCATGACGGTAACCTTGTTCTTGGAGAACAACTCGTCACTGTTCACCTCGTTGCCGTCAAGGTCCTTACCCGTAAAGCTGGGAAATTTCGCCGCCTCGCTAGAGGTATCGCCATCAGTCGTCATGCCCGCGGCCGAAGCATCAACGCTCTCGCCCGCACCGGGCGTGGTGCCGCAGCCGGGAAACTTCTTTTCCAGGCTTTCCAGCTTCTCTTCGATCTCTTTGATTTGCTGCGCACCGGCCTTGAGCGTCTTGAGCTCATCTGCCGTAAACTCGTCCTTGGCGCCATCGATGGTCTTGAGCAGGAAATCACCGTAATTGCTGCCGTCCTCGATCATTGTCGAGTCCTTATTTGCTGCATTGAATACCTTATCCCACAGCGTGTTGTCGCCCGAAAGGATGTCGTTCTCCTTCTGCATAAGTTTCGTATATAGTTCGGCGGCCTCGTCGGCATTGGCCGGCTCTTGCGCAATGAGCTCCGCAATCTCAGAATCGGAGCCGGTCGATTCGCCGGCGTTGCTGCCGGGTGCCGAACATGCCACGAGGCACAAGGCCAACACCGGCACCATAAACAGGGCCGCAATCTTAGAAAGCTTCATGGTCATTCCTCCGTTTTGTCGAAGCCTGTTTTACTTTTCATCAGCGGTCGGGGGGAGCTTATCTGCCGACGCATCCAAGCCATAGCGATAGCTGATGGCATCAACGGGACAAGCCCCAATGCACTTTCCGCATCGGATACATTCGGCACTATTGGGTGTACGGGTCACATCAACGTCCATCTGGCAAACCTTTGAGCACTTGCCACACGAGACACATTTACATGCGTCGATCCGTATTCCCAGTAAGGACACCTTATTCATGAGTGCGTAGAATGCGCCGAGCGGGCAAATCCATTTGCAGAAGGGGCGATAGAACAAAATGCTCAGCACCACCACAAGAATGAGAACAAAAAGTTTCCAGGTAAAGAGCTGTCCCAGCGCAGATCGAATGCCGGCATTGGAAATGGCAAGCGGAATGGCGCCCTCGAGCACACCCTGTGGACAGATGTACTTGCAAAAGAACGGATCGCCCATCCCCAGATCGTTGACCACCAGCACAGGCAGCAATACCACGGCAAACATAAGCACAATGTATTTGACATACGTAAGCGCCTTGAGCCTTCTCGTCGAAATCTTTTTGCCGGGGATCTTGTGAAGTAGCTCCTGCAGCCAGCCAAACGGGCACAAAAACCCGCATACAAATCGTCCCACCAGCACGCCAAGCAAAATGAGTGTACCGGTAACGTAGTAGGAGAAGTTGAACCTAGATGAGCCCACCACCGACTGGAACGATCCGATGGGACACGCGCCCGTTGCCGCAGGGCACGAATAGCAGTTAAGTCCGGGTACACAGACCGTTTTTCCTGCGCCCTGATAAATTGCGCCCTTGGCGAAGTTAGGCAGGTGAATGTTGGCGATAAGCGTCGATGCCGCTTGAATGAATCCGCGAAATCGAACCAAAGCTTGCGACACAGTGTTTATTCTTTTAGCCAATTCCGACACACTCCAAGCACAGCCTAATCGCCTTGGCAAACACGGCATCCGCCTCGCCACGCACAACGCCAAAGCACACCATGGCAATTCCTGCGATCAACAAAGCGACCTGCACCATGGGTTTTACCGATTTGAACAACCTGACCACTCCTTTCGTTGCGCGACCCATTGGACCATATCGACTATAAAATCCGTGTTAAGCGCGATCTGAAATGTACAAGGAGACTGTTATGCGTATTTTGATCGTCGAGGACGAGCAGGCGCTGTGTGACACAATCGCGCGCAGTTTGCGAAACCTGGCATACAGCGTCGACTGCTGTCACGATGGACGGGAGGCGCTCGACCTACTAGGCGTTGAAGTCTTTGACCTCGTGGTGCTCGACCTCGACCTTCCCCGTATCGACGGTATGACCATACTCAAGGAGCTTCGGAAAACCGACCGTGAGACCAAGGTGCTGATCCTGTCCGCATACGGCGAGGTATCCGACAAAGTCGCCGGGCTCGATGCCGGTGCCAACGATTACCTTACCAAGCCGTTTCATCTGGATGAGCTTGCGGCGAGGATTCGCAGCCTTACTCTCAGGCGCTTTGCGCAAAACGACATAGTATTAACCTGTGGAAAACTCAGCTTTGACACCAAAGCCCGCATCGCTTCCGTAGAAAGCGGTGCCCTGTCTTTGACACGCAAAGAAACGGGAATCCTGGAATATCTGATGCTTAACCAAGGGCGCCCGGTAAGCCAAGAGGAGCTTATCGAGCACGTTTGGGATAGCACTGTAAACAGCTTTAGCAACGCAACCCGGGTTCATATCTCGTCACTCCGAAAAAAGCTGCGCAGCACTTTGGGATACGACCCGATTCGCAATCGGATTGGAGAGGGCTACGTCATGGAGGACGGCGAATGAAACAGCTTTCGCTGCAATGGCGCATAACAATCATGACGGCACTGCTAACGTGTATGGCATGCGCTCTGACGAACTTCCTGGTCGGCTATACGGGCATGCGCTACATGGACGCCATTGCCAGTGGCATCTCGGCTCTAAGCACAGCCGACGAAGATACGCCCCAGGCGTTTGACCCAACAAAAGTGGCTCTCGATGACGAGGTCACGGTCGTCGTAAACAACGCACAAGAATCTTTTGGCGCGACAGCCTGGTGTATCACGGCTGGAGTCACGCTGCTTGGTGGCGTGCTAGCATACTTTGTGAGCGGTCGTGCGCTCAAACCTCTACGGGCTTTTGCCGCTCAGGTAGAGCGCGTACAGCCTGACAACCTAAGAGAAATCAAACTCAACGAAGATGTTCCCGCCGAACTTCAACGATGCAGCGTCTCTTTCAACGACATGATCACCCGCCTTGGCGAGGGGTTCTCTGCACAGCAACAGTTTACCGGCAACGCCGCACACGAGCTGCGAACCCCGCTTGCCCTTATGCAAGCGCAGATTGAACTGTTCGTCTCCGAGCACCCCGCATCGCAACCCGATACGGCAGAGCTGCTCGGCCTGCTACAAGAACAAACCGAGCGCATGTCACGAATGACCAAAGTCTTGCTCGAGATGAGTGAGCTCCGCGGCGTTCCTTGCGAGGATGCCGTTGAACTTGGCCCCTTGTCCGAAGAAGTCCTCGCTGATCTTGCGCCGCTTGCCGAGAATAAGGGCGTAACCCTCGATTGCGCCGGAGACGCTTTGGCGATCGGAAACGACACACTCCTCTATCGGCTGGTGTTTAACCTGGTCGAAAACGCCATCCGCTACAGTCACCCCGGCTCGACTGTCAACGTCTGTATCTGCGCTACCGATAGCCACGTGTTCCTGCGAATCAAGGATCAGGGCCCGGGAATACCCAAGCACCACCGAGAGAGCATCTTTCAGCCGTTTTTTCGTCTCGACAAATCCCGAAGCAGGGCATACGGCGGCGCAGGACTCGGGCTAGCACTTGTCTGGGAGATCGCCGCGCTTCACGGTGGCACTGCAGGGGTCGAAGAAAGCTCGGAGAGAGGAACGACGATGCTCGTGACCCTTCCCGCACACACACTCAGCTAAAAACGCCGCACCGCGGGACGGCGGATGCGCCCTGCCAGCTCTCGTCTCAGTAGTACTTCCAGCCCCTGACCACGGTTTCCTCGCCGACCATCTTCATGAAGGGAACCACCGTGGTCAGCGGCGGAGATGGCGATACTCCCGCGCGTTGTCTTAACGCCGATTCCAGCACGACTTGCAGCTTCCTCAAGGGTTAGCCACATGGCGGTTCGACGCTCCTTGATTACTCGTGCAAGCTTCTCACTGTTGTTTGTCACCCTTGGTGCCATTAACCCCCCCCCAACGTCGGTACTGAGTAGTAGCTAGCAGTATATTGACTTAGAAATAGCTATTTGTAATGACCAGATAGTCAGTGATGCCTCAGACAAAGAAGGGCCCGCACACCCCTATCCCGCGGGGAGCTCCAGCGTGAAGGTGGTGAGGCGGCCGGGGTCGCTCTTGCAGGAGACGGAGCCGCCGAGGGCCTCGGCGCGGCGTCGGACGATGGAGAGGCCGAGGCCGTAGCCCTCCGCGCCCGAGCCGCGCGTGCGGGCGGCGTCGCCGCGCCAGAGGCGGTCGAAGACGCGGGGCACGTCGGCCGGAGCGATCCCGGGGCCGGTGTTGGACACCGAGACCGCGACGCGCCGCCCGCGGCGGGCGGCGGAGACGGCGACCGAGCTGCCCTCGTCGGCGTACTTGACCGCGTTCGCCACGAGCTCGCCCAGGACGGCGGACAGGTCGCCCTCCCCGCAGGCGGCCATGGTGCCGGGCGCCACCGCGGAGGCGAGAGAGACGCCTCGGACAGCCGCACGGGCGGAGAGGCGACCGACGAGGCCCTCCGCGACCCCCGCCACGTCGCACGGCCCCGCACCCCCGGAGGCCGCCGGCCCCCGGGCGACCTCGACCAGGCCGCGCACGAGCGCGTCCATCTCGTCGATGTCCTGCCTCAGGTAGCCCGTCCAGCGCGCCTGCTCGCCCACGGTGCGGCCGGGGCTCGCGACGAGGGCGTCGAGCGTGGCCGACATAGAGGCGAGCGGCGTCTTGAGCTCGTGGGAGGCGTCGGCCACGAAGCGCTCCTGGCGCTCCCAGGCCTCGGCCGCCGGGACGAGGGCCCGCGAGGCGAGCACACGGCACGCGGCGGCGGCGAGCGCGGACCCCGCGAGCCATGCCGCGGCGAGCGCGAGGCCGAGCGAACGCAGCGCGGAGGAGGCCTGGGTCACGTCGACGAGCAGGACGGTGCCGCCCGCGCCGTCCCCGGCGGAGAAGGACTCGGCGCCGGACCCGCCCGCGACGGAGCCGGTGTCCAGGCGCTCGAAGCGCCACTCCCGCCCCAGGGCGGAGACGGAGCCCGAGCCGGCCCCTTCCGGCACGGCGGCGGCCAGGGCGGCGGCGTCCGCGCCGGAAAGGGCCCCCGTCGCGTCGGCAGCCGAGCCGCCCGCCAGCGAGAGGCGCACGACCGGGTAGGGGCACGCCACCGCCACGGCGGCCGCCCCGTCCCCGGCGAGCGGGGACTCGCCCGCGGCCTGCTGGAGCGCCACGTCGGCCTCCGAGGCATACCCGCGCGCCGACCAGAGCCACGCGCCGGCCAACGACGCGGCGAGCACGAGGGCCATGAGGGCCGAGGACGCGAGGGCCATCCGGCGGCGCAGGCGCGCGAGCTCGGGAGGAAGGGCGCGCCGTCCCTCCCGCGCCCTCACCGCGCGCCCCCGGCCGGAGCCTCCCGCAGGGCGTAGCCAGCGCCGCGCACGGTGGCGACCTCCGCTGCGGCCCCCGCCTCGGCGAGGCGCAGGCGCAGGTCGTGCACGAGCACCTCGAGGCGGTTGCCTCCGCCGGCCGTCCCCGGCCCCCAGACGCGGTCGATGAGGTCGCGCTTGGCGACGACGCGCCCGGGCCTCGCCATGAGCTCGGCGAGCAGCTGGCACTCGCGCGCCCTGAGCGCGACGGCGGTGCCCCCCGCCGCGCGCAGCTCGAGCGAACCCTCGTCGAGCTCGAGGCCGAGGGCGCGCAGCGGCCCCGCCTCCTCGATGGCCCGGGGCCGGCGGCAGACGGCCCGGACGCGGGCGAGCAGCTCCTCGGCGTGGAAGGGCTTCACGAGGTAGTCGTCGGCTCCGGCGTCGAGCCCGGCCACCCGGTCGGGCACCGCGTCGCGGGCGGTGACAAGAATCACCGGGGTCGCGACGCCGGCCTCCCGCATGCCGCGCAGCACGTCAAGGCCGCCCATGACGGGCAGCATGAGGTCGAGCAGCACGCAGTCGTAGGCGCCCGCGGCGGCGAGCTCAGCGCCGCGCCCGCCGTCCGTGGCCACGTCGGCCGACCAACCCTCGCCCCTGAGTATCTCGGCGACCGCCTCGGCGAGCCGCCACGCGTCCTCGACCACGAGAAACCTCATGCCTCCCCCTTCCGCTTGGAACCGCGCGCCCGCGATGCTACGCGGGCTCGCTGAGACGGGGCTGAGACGCCCCTCAAAGGTTCGTCTCAGCTTGCCCGCCCATAGTGGCCGCCGTCAACCGAGGCCGAGAGGAAAGGAAGGCGCGGCACATGGAGCACACGATTCGGAAGGGAGGGGCGGCGGCGCGCGGGCATCGGGCCGCGCGCGTCGCGGCGTCGCTCGCGCTGGCCGCGGCCGTCGTCGGCGCCTCGGCGTGGCTGTCCGCCACGCTGCTGTTCCCAGCAAGCGATGCCAGCGCGGCGCCCGACACGAAGGCGGCGAGGAGGGGCTCGCTCACCGAGACGGTCACGGGCGCCGGCAAGCTCGCCGCCGCGTCCTCGGCGGCGGTGACGGCGCCCGTGGACGGGACGGTCGCCGAGGTGAAGGTGACCGAGGGCCAGCAGGTCTCCACCGGCGACGTCCTGCTCACCATCGCGAACCCGCAGCTGGACCAGGACGTCGACGCCGCGCAGGCGGCGCTCGCCTCGGCCCAGGCCGACCAGCGCGCCGCGGCGGGCGACCTCAAGCGCGCCAAGGCCGCGGCCAAGGACGGGACCGACGAGTCCGCCGCCGCGCTCAACCAGGCGCGCGCCGCCAGCGAGAAGGCGGACGCCCAGACGACGGCCGCAGAGCAGGCGCTCGAGGCGGCGCGGGCCAAGGCCGACGCCCGCACGGTGCGCGCGCCGGCCGCCGGCACCGTGATGTCGCTCGCCGCCTCCCCCGGGACCTCCGTGCAGGCGCAGTCCGGCACGGCCCTCGCCGAGATCGGCGACCTCACCAAGCTCAGGGTCGCCCTCGCCGTCAACGAGGTGGACGTGCCGAAGGTGGCCGTGGGCCAGAAGGCGGAGGTGACGTTCCCCGCCGTCGACGGGCTCAAGCTCGAGGGCACGGTGACGGACGTGGCGACGCAGGCGACGGCGGGCAAGGACTCGGGCTCGGTCGTCACCTACGACGTGGGGCTGCTCGTCGACGCTCCCGACCCGCGCCTCAAGCCCGGCATGAGCGCGAGCGCCGACATCGCCGTCCAGACGCTTGAGGACGCGCTCGTCGTCCCCGCCGGCGCGGTCGGGACCGACGCGGACGGGAACTCGACCGTCGAAGTGTGGGTGCCGGGCAAGGACGGCGCCGAGGGCAGGACCGAGACCCGCAGGGTCAAGGTGCTCCTGAAGACCGACGACGGCGCGGCCGTCGAGGGCGACCTGACGGAGGGCGACCAGGTGGTCACGTCGGCAGCGAAGGGAGGCGAGTGAGGTGGCGCGCCCGAGCGACGCGCCCGCCGCGGCGCACCTCCCCGCACCGGGGGCCGTCCCGGCCATCGAGGCACGCGGCCTGACGCGCTCCTACGCGAGCGCCGCCGGCCCCGTCCGGGCGCTGCGCGGCGTGGACCTCAGGGTCATGCCCGGTGAGTTCGTGGCGATCATGGGGCCCTCGGGCTCGGGCAAGTCCACCCTCATGAACGTGCTCGGTCTGCTCGACCGCACGGACGCGGGGACCTACCTGCTGGAGGGTGCGGACGTGTCGTCGCTCACGGACGCGGAACTCGCCTGGGTGCGCGCCGGGCGCATCGGCTTCGTGTTCCAGAGCTTCAACCTCCTGCCGCGCGAGACCGTCCTCGACAACGTCTGCCTGCCGCTCGCCTACGCCGGGGCGCCCCGGCGGGAGCGGCGGGAGCGGGCGATGGCCGCGATTGCGGCGGCGGGCCTGCCTGAGGGCTACGCCGGGCATCTCGCCCGCGAGCTCTCGGGCGGCCAGATGCAGCGCGTCGCCATCGCGCGGGCCCTCGTGGCCGACCCGGCGATCGTGCTCGCCGACGAGCCGACGGGCAACCTCGACTCGGCCACGGGAGACGCCGTCATGCGCACGTTCCAGGCGCTCTCCGCCGCCGGCCGCACCGTCGTGCTCATCACGCACGACGCGGGCGTGGCGGCGCGGGCCGGGCGGGCCCTCACCCTGCGCGACGGCCTGCTCTCCGAGGGGCTCAGGGGCGCGGACAGCCGCGCGGATGGCAGGGAGCCGCTTCGGGCGCTGCCCTCGCCGACGGAAGGGGGCCCGCGATGAGGCCTGCGGACGTCTGCCGCGAGTCGGTGCGCGCGCTCGCCCACAACCGGGGCCGCACCGCGCTCACGGCCCTCGGCGTGGTGATCGGCATCGCCGCGGTCATCGCCATGACGGCGCTCGTCACGGGCGTGCGCTCCGCGATGGCCGAGCGGCTCGGCCTCGCGCAGGCGCGCGCGGCATCGATCACCTACGCGGGCGCCGACGCCCTGGGGCTCACCGAGGCCGACGTGGCTGCCCTCAGGGCGGCGGTGCCGGGCTTCGAAATCCTCTCGGGCTCGGTCTCCACGACGGCCTCTGCGACGTGGGGCACCGAGGCCGTGAAGGACATGGGCGTGCTCGGCGTCTCCCCCGACTGGTTCGAGGCCGCCTCGGCCAGGCTCGCCGCGGGCAGGCTCCTCGACGCGGCGGACGGCGAGTCCGCGTCGCGCGTCGTGGTGCTCACCGACGGCATGCTCAGACAGCTGGAGGGCGAGTCTGCCGACCCGGCGGCGGCCGTGGGACGCCGCGTCACCATCGCGGGCACGCCCTTCGAGGTGGTGGGCGTCCTCGCCGACGCCGGCGCGGCCTCGGGGCTCTCGTCGGCGATCATGCCGCTGCGCACCCTGCGCCAGCGCGTGGGATCGCCCGACGGCGCCGACCTCTACACCTCCGTCCTCGCCTTCGCGCGGGAGGGCGAGGACGTCGACGGGCTCGCCCGCGAGGCCGCGTCCGCCATCGAGGCGCGCAAGGGAGGGTCGGGCAGGGCCTCGGTGTGGCCGATGAAGGCGGCCATGGAGCAGTCCGACGCCGTCATGGGCTCCTTCCAGCTGCTGCTCACCTGCGTCGCGGGGGTGTCGCTGCTCGTGGGCGGCATCGGGATCATGAACATGATGCTCACGAGCGTGACGGAGCGCACCCGCGAGATAGGCCTGCGCCGCGCTCTCGGCGCGAGGAGGTCGGACATTGTGGCGCAGTTCCTGCTCGAGGCGGTGCTCGTGTGCCTCGCCGGCGGGGCGGCGGGCATGGCCGCGGGCTACGCCGCCGCCTGGGGGTTCGCCGGCATGGCGGCCCAGATGGCGGGCTCCGGGGCGATCACGCCGCAGGTGCCCGCGGCGGTGGCCGGCAGCACCGTGGCGGTGTCGGCCGCGGTCGGGGTGGTCTTCGGGCTCTACCCGGCCTGGCGGGCCGCCAGGCTCTCGCCGGTGGAGGCGCTCAGGCACGGGTAGCGCGGCCGGGAAGACGAGCCGGCCGCGGGGCCGGATGACATAGACGGGACAGTTCGGACAAGAACTCACGAGAGAGGAAAGGCAATGGAAGAGAAGACGAGAAAGTTCAACGCAAAGAGAATCGCGGTCGCGGCGCTGCTCGCCCTGGCGCTCGTCGCCGGGGGTGTCGCCGCGGGATGGCTCATCACCAGCCGGGGCGCTGCGGGATCGGGCGGCGACCAGGTGACCGACACCCAGTCCGTCGGCGGCGGCCCAGACTCCGGGCAAATCCCGCCCGACGCCAAGCAGGTGCCCGAGGACCAGCTCCAGGGCGGCGGGGAGGTGACGTTCTCGAGCTAGGGGTGACGGCACGGGACCGCTGAAAAGAGACTGTCCATGACGAGGGGTGCCCGCGGCGATTGCCGCGGG
>CWGY01000017.1_pt1 | contig 88754 bp, 68 predicted proteins | sample 678861 | NCBI WGS metagenome assembly CWGY01 (sample SAMEA3735962, study PRJEB9488) | human gut metagenome | biome: ENVO:mammalia-associated habitat; material: ENVO:feces | place: Malawi | collected 2009-02-27
TTGGCCATGGAGGCCCCGAGGGACTCCTGCGCGTGTGTGGCCTTGAGCATCTTGGCCACCCTCTCGCGCTTCTGCCTGGGGACCTTGCCGAACGCGTTGCGGTGGAGGCGGACGGTGCGGCGCTGGTGCCTGGCCTGCGGGAACGCCTCCCCGAGCGCGCCGGGCATGCCTGGGGACTTGTCGCCGGTCGCCATGCGGACGCCCGATGGGCCACGCCCGCGCAGCCGCGGCGGGAACTCCCTCCACGAGTCCTTGGACTCGGCGAGGCCCCCGGAGCGGCCGATGGCCTCGCGGACGCCCTCGCCGCTCACGCCGGTGGCGACCATGACCGACGCGTTCTCGCAGGCGCCGCCCCGGCCGCGCTTGAGGTGCGCGCCGCCGGCGGACACGTGGGGGCACTCGCCCCCGGGCGGCCGGTTCCCCCATTCCTCGACCGAGGCGAACGCCTTGTCGTCGGGGTTGGAGACGGTGCCGGCCGACACGCCCGCGCCCCACGGCATCTGGCTTACGCCCTCGATGCGCCGGGTGGACGCGCCGGCGAGGCACGTCCCGACGACGGCCCCCTCGACGCCGGCCTCGCGCCTGCGGCATCGCTCGGTCACCGCGGTCTGGAACGTGGCGCCGCGCAGCCTCGGCACGTCAGGCTCCGCCTCGCCCGCCGACGTGACGGGCCTTCGCTTGTGGTGGCCCGACCGGTACGCCTCGCGCCCTGCCGCGCGCTCGCAGCGCCCGGCGTTCACCGATTCGTCGGCCTCCTCCCCGAGGAGCTGGCCGATGACGTCGCGCACGGTGTTTTTGGCGGGCTCCTCGATGTCGAGGCGCAGCGACTCCTCGTTAATTGATCCGATTGGTTCGGACATGGCTCCAGCCTTTCTCGGTCTTCTTCTGTTTGGTCGCAAAGAATCATGCCGATGGCTGGTGACCATGTCTTTTGCTTTCCTGGATGTACTCAGCTGTCAATTTGCGAAAGAAATTAAACGTGACCTCGTGACGTTGGGCTTTGCGCTTGGGTGCTCGGAGTTCATCATGCTGGGCGTGGAGCCCGACATGGCCAACGTCCTTGGCGCGCCGCTCTCTGCCGTGGACGACCTCGTGGGCCGCTTTGCGTTCGTCTATGCCATCTGCACGCCGGTACTTGGGCTCACCACGGGCCACTTCCGTCGCTTCTCGCTGCTCATCGCCTATCTCATGGTGTTCAACCTGGGCAACCTTCTGGCTGGCGTGGCGGCGAGCGCGTTTCTCACCGCTGTGGGCGTGGCCACGATCATCTCCAACCTCTCGAGCGGCGTTATCGCCTCGCGCTTTGGCATGGAGAGCCTCGCTGCCGGTGACAAGGTGGCCCTGCGCGGGCCTGCCGGCCAGCCCACCCCGGCCACCGTTGTGCCCGTGGCGCCGTCCAAGATCGTGGCCGACGCTGACCACGAGCTCGCCGGTAAGGCGCTCAACTTCGAGACCGAGCTCGTCGAGGTCGAAGGCTAGTCCTGACGTAGTACCCGTCTGAGCCTGCTCGCCCGGGCGGGCAATCGGCCCAAGCGCCTTGTCAGCCCAGGCGAGCCATGGCGCCCGCCCGGCTGCCATCCAGCGATGCTCGCGTCGCGTTGCTCCAAAGCAGACTATAGTCCCCGTCACGGCGTAAACGTTGTGATGGCTACCATAGCCGGCGTGAAGCATATGTATATACCCCCATGGGCATTAATTCGCGTTTCAGATAGTTTTTAGTCGAATATGGCTCTCTAGGGGTAAAAAATAGAACAAAAAGACTGCCATAAAGAACACGGAAGCTCCTTGGTGGCATGATGCCTGCTGTACAAAGCTATCGGTAGACCAACATGCTGCCGATATGCGCAGGCCATCTTTTTGCATCAGGAGTGACCATGAACCAGCACGCTCGTTCCAACGCATCGAACTCCATTAGCCGCCGCAGCTTTATTGGCGGCGCGGCAGCCCTCGTGGGCATGTTTGGCATCGGCGGCCTTGCCGGCTGCGGTGGCCAGCAGGCTCCCGCGGCTGCGACCACCGAGGCGGCTGCCACGACCGCGAGCACCTCGGGTGTTGATGAGGTCCTCGACGCGGCGTCGCTCAAGCGCATCGGCGGCAAGACCACCTACCCGTTCACCTACACCACGTACAACTACAACCGTGAGCCGGTCGAGGTCACCATCGACAAGGCCCCCGAGCGCGTGATGGCCGTGCAGCAGAACAACATCGAGACGATGCTGGCCCTCGGCCTCAAGGACAAGATCGTCATGGCCTACGGCCTGGACGACCCCTCTGCCCTGGGAGATCTCAAGGCCGACTTCGACCAGATCCCGTTCCAGGACGGTCAGCCTAGCAAGGAGGACGTCATCGGCGTCAACCCCGACTTCATCACGGCGTGGTACAGCACCTTTGCCGATGACTTCCTGGGCGATGTCGACTTCTGGCACAACCGCAGCTGCGGTACCTACATGTCGCGCAACAGCGCCTGCCGCGGCAAGACGGGCACCTACCACCAGACCATCTACGATGAGTTCCAGGACATCCTGCTGCTCGGTCAGGTCTTTGACAAGCAGGACGAGGCACAGGCGCTCGTCGACAAGATGCTCGACGAGGTCAAGAAGGTCCAGGACTACGCTAAGGCGCAGAACAACCACCCCACGGTGGCCGTGCTCGAGAACGAGGACGACAGCTACCGCGTCTACAGTGAGCTGACGCTTGGCGGCAACGTGGCCGAGGAGGCTGGCGCCACCCTGGCTGTGGGCAAGGGCGCGAGCACCGCGAACATCAGCGCCGAGGACCTGCTCGCTGCCAACCCCGACGCCGTGTTCATGGTGTGGTATGACGGCTTCCGCGACGCCACCAACTGTGTGACCGACATTACGGAGAACGACAAGTTCAAGAGCCTTGACGCCGTGAAGAACAATAAGGTGTTCCCCGTGGCGCTCACGGGCATCTACTGCAGCGGCCTGCACACCATCGACGGCCTGCGCGACTTCTACCAAGCGCTCTACCCTGATATGAAGTAAGGATTATCACCATCTGCACGCCGGCGAGCGTGGGCGCCCCAAGGGATGCCCACGCTCGCTTTGCGTGCCTTCGGTTTGGATACGACCATGGACTTGAAGAACGGAGTGGTTCGCGGTAAGCAGGTGTGGTGGGTGGCTGCCGTGGTGCTCCTCGCATTGCTCATCCTGTCGCTGCTGTGGGCCGTGACCATCGGTTCGGTTGGCCTGTCGGTGGGCGACGTCTACCGTGTGATCGCCTACCACCTGTTTGGCATTGGTGATTCGAGCCTGTACGGCGATGGAACCACCATGGGCGACATCGTGTGGCAGGTTCGCCTCCCGCGCCTTGTCCTGGCGATCGCCATTGGCATAGCGCTTGCCGTGGTGGGCTGTGTCATGCAGGCCGTGGTGAAGAACCCGCTTGCCGACCCCTACATCCTTGGCGTCTCCTCTGGCGCCGAGCTTGGTGCCACGCTCGCGATCCTTCTGGGTGTGGGCGCCGCGTTCGGTGATGGCTACGAGGGGATCATGGCGTTCCTCGGCGCATTCCTCGCGTCGATGGCCGTGGTGGGCATGGCCAACGTGGGCGGACGCTCGAGCAGCATCAAGCTCGTACTCGCTGGCACGGCCCTCTCAGCCATCTGCGGCGCCGTGTCGAACTTCCTACTGTTCGTGGTCAACAAGAACAGTGACGCCGTGGCCGCCGTGGTGCGTTGGACGATGGGCAGCCTCGCGGGTGCCGAGTGGGGCACCAACCAGCTCGTCCTCGCCATCGCCCTCGTGGGCGCCGTGTTCTTCTGGTCGCAGTACCGCGCGCTCAACATGATGCTACTCGGAGACGAGACGGCCGTGACGCTGGGTACCGACCTTTCGCGTCGGCGCATCGTCTACCTTGCGGTGGCCTCGCTGCTCGTGGGCTTCGCCGTGTATGCCGCCGGCATCATTGGCTTCGTGGGTCTCGTGGTGCCGCACATCGTGCGCATCCTGTTTGGCACCGACCACAAGAAGCTCATTCCCCTCGCTGCCCTCGTGGGAGCCATCTTCCTGCTGTGGGCAGACGTGCTGTGCCGCGTGGTCATTCCCCAGCACGAGATTCCCATCGGTATCCTCACGGCCTTCGTGGGTGCGCCGGCGTTCGTGTACCTGATGCTGAGGCGCACGTATGGCTTTGGGGGTGGCGAGTGATGGCGGAGGAAAAGACGCAGGTGTCCGCGGTGGACGAATCCAGCACCGCAATGGCTGGAACGCCCGCATCGGACGATCCCCGCGATGTCGCCGCTGTGACCGCGCGACGTGACGCCCGTCCCGCGGGAGCTAGCGTGCCCGCGGCCCTTGCGTGCCCGATGGAGCCTATGGAGATTCGCGCCGAAGACGTGAAGGCCGAGCTCGGTGGCACGCAGATCCTCAAGGGGATCAATCTCGACGCGGGTGCGCATAAGGTTGTGGGTCTCATCGGTCCCAACGGTAGCGGCAAGTCGACGCTGCTCAAGTGCATCTATCGCGTGCTGGCTCCGACGGGTGGTGCCGTGTACCTCGGCGACCAGCGGCTTTCTGACTATTCGGTGCGGGAGAGCGCCCAGCGCGTGGCGGTGCTCGCGCAGCACAACTACTACAACTTCGAGTTCTCCGTGCGCGACGTGGTGCTCATGGGTCGCTCGCCGCACAAGCGCAGCATGGAGCGCGACAATGCGCACGACTACGAGGTCGTGGCAGACGCTCTGCGCATGGTGGGGATGCAGGACTTCGCCACGCGCGGCTTCTCGACGCTTTCGGGCGGCGAGCAGCAGCGTGTGATCCTGGCTCGCGCCCTCGCACAGCAGACGCCCTGCCTCATCCTCGACGAGCCCACCAACCACCTCGACATCAAGTACCAGCTCGAGCTCATGGATATCGTGAGGGCGCTCGACCGCACGGTGATCTGTGCGGTGCACGACCTCAACATCGGTGCCATGTACTGCGACGAGCTGTTCGCCATCAAGGACGGTGAGGTGGTGACGAGCGGCACGCCCGAGGAAGTCATCACGCCGGCGCTCATTCGCAAGCTCTACGACGTGGAGGCAACGGTGTTCGTCGATGACGACGGCGTGCGCCACGTGCTCTACCGTCCTGGCTCTGTACGTTAGTCCCGAGGTGCTATAGCTCCAGCAACCTCGCACATCTTTGGGAGGCGCGCTTCAAGCAAGACGCCTCACTCCGTGAGCTTTATGGGAGGGGGCGTCTTGCTTTGCCAGTGCCTGATTCTCGTGCCTGGCTTTTGCCTACGCTTGGCTCTTACGCTCGCGGAGTTTGGGGACGATGCGCTTGACGATCCAGAGCACGGCGGCTACCAGCACGGTCGCGATGATCACGCACTTCATGATGTTCGAGATCCACTCGGCGTCTGCGGTGACACTCTGCCAGGCCGAGCCGGCGCCGTAGCCTAGGGTGCACAGCACGCTGTTCCACACGGTCGATCCCGCGAAGGTGTAGAGCGCGAACGTGGCCACGTTCATCTTGGTCGTGCCGGCCGGTATTGAGATGAGGCTGCGTACCACCGGGATACAGCGGCATATGAGTACCGTGACCTGGCCCGTGCGACCGAACCAAACGATGGCGCTCGAGATGTCGTCACCCTTGAAGCCCAGAAGGCGCATGGGTTTAGTGTCGAAAAAGGCCATGAGGCGCTCGCGGGAGGGCAACCGACCCACGCCGTAGAGGATGAACGCGCCCGCAACCGACCCTATGGTGGCGGCGATGATGACGCCGGGCGGCTGCATGTCGCTTTAGTGCACGAAGAAGCCGCCCATGGGCAGGATGAGCTCGCTGGGGATGGGCGGAAACACGTTCTCGAGGAGAATCAGCGCCGACACGGCGAAGTAGCCAAACTGGTCGATGAAGCTGAAGAAGGCGTCTTCCATGCGTTCCCTGATGTCGGTGGGTGCAGGCTGGGCACTGGTGCCCATGTTGCCTGTCGGGCTCTGGCGTCCGTGCCGCCTGCCGGGTGCTGGCGCCCGCGTCTCCCGTGGCGCACGGGTGCCCGATGCTGCCGGCACGCGCACCGTCTTCGGTCTTAACGACCTCACACGCGGCCGCACCGTGGCTCGCAACGGGGGCGCGAGCCTGGAGAAGGCGCGCCGCCGCGGTTTCCTCGAGTACGTCGAGGGCCCGGCGACCGGCTTTGCCCCCGGCTGGGACGAGGGCGCCGCGGGCGGCGAGGCCGACGAGGAGACTGGCGCCGCGGACGCCTCGCAGCCCGCCACGGCTTGCTCCTGCGCGAGCTCCGTGGACGCCTCGAATTCCGCTACGGTCTGCCCCTGCGACGCGACCAAGGAGGCGTAAGGCCATGTCCTTCGAGATCTCTCGCGACAAGTATGCCGCGATGTATGGCCCCACCACGGGCGACAAGATACGCTTGGCCGACACCGACCTCGTGATCGAGGTCGAGCGCGACCTCACCTGCTATGGCTACGAGGCCAAGTTCGGCGGCGGCAAGACCCTGAGCGACGGCATGGGCCAGAACGTCAAGGGCACCAGCACCAACGGCGTGCTGGACCTCGTGATCGCCAACGCGCTCATCCTCGACTACACCGGCATCTACAAGGCTGACATCGGCATCCGCGGTGGCTACATCGTGGCATCGGCCACGCCGGCAACCCCGACACCATGAACGGCGTGGCCCCAGGCATGACCGTGGGCGCGGGCACCGAGGCGCGCGCTGCCGAGGTGCTCCTTCTTCAAATCTGCGACTCCGTCTTTCCCATAGGGGCCTATTCGCACTCCTATGGCCTGGAGACCTACATCCAGCTGGGCCTCGTCCACGACGAGGCCACGGCCTGGCAGTTTGTGGAGCGCCAGATTCGCTTCCCGCTCACCTACACGGAGCTTTTGGGCATGCGCCTTGCCTTCGATGCTGCGCAAGCCGGTGACCTCGGGCGCATTGCCCTCGAGGAGGCCTGCATGGCGGCCTCCAAGGTGCCGGATGAGACCCGCACGGCCTCGCAGAAGATGGCCGCGCGCTTCTGCAAGACGGCCGCCGGCTTCCTCGAGGGCGAGGCCGCCAAGCGCTTCTCTGCTTATGTGGCGGGGAAGGAGGTCGCGTCGGACGATTATGCCGATGCGGTTGCTTCGTCTATGCGTGGAGGCATCGTCTCTCCTTCGGGTGGCGCGATTGGCGTTGCTGTGCCCGAGCGTAAAGGCCTTGCTTTTTTTGAGGGTGGTGCGGCCGGTGCCCCTTGTGCTCGGCCCGTTAGACGCCCCGTCCACATGGTCAACGCCGCTTACGGCGTCTTTGCCGCGCTTGCGGGCGTCGACGAGGTTGAGCTCCTGCGCCGCTACCTCTACAGCCAGGTCTCCGCGATGGTGACCAACTGCGTCAAGACCGTGCCGCTCTCGCAGACGGCCGGCCAGCGGCTCTTGTTCCGCTCGGCCGCACTGCAAGTCGAGGTCGTCGAGACCGCCCTCCATGCCAGCAAGGACCTCCTCGGCCTTTCCATGCCCGGCTTCGACGTCCGCTGCATCGAGCACGAGACCCTCTACTCGCGGCTGTACATGAGCTGACGAGTTCGGCTTTCTCCCGTCGTCCCGTTCGCGGCCTCCCGTTCCGCATCCCCTCTCGCCGAGAGTAGTCATTACGCACGTTTTCACGGCTTGAAACGGTTCCAAATGTGCGTAATGACTACTCTCGGCGAATCCGCGCTCCCTGCGACGTCCACTCCCCGCGCTCCCTGCGACGTCCGCTCCCCGCGCTCCCTGCGACGCCCGCTCCCGCGCGGCCTGTGGCTACGCCCGCTCCCTGCGTACCCTGGTCGGCTAGTAGCGCTGGTTCCCGCCGTGTTCATCGGCAAACTCGCTGATGGGAATGTATCCGCGGTCGGTGAGCACCTCTATGACGAAGGTCTCGTCGCTCGTGCGCGACTTCCCGTGTGCGCCCTCGTAGGTTGCCTGCGTAATGCGCGTGGGGTATTCGCCCCCGTCGGCCACGATGTAGAGCTTGCCTATGAGGTCGGTCTGCCCGTCGAAGGGTGTGTAGGGCGAAAACTCCCAGCGGGCGTCGAGGCCGAACCTCTCGTTCACTGCCTCGACGGCCGCGGCGCCCTGCTGTGCCTGCTCGGCCTCGTAGTTTGGGTTCACGGCGTAGACGGCCACGCCGAGCAGCGCGCCAACGAGGCCCACGATTGCGAGAATCCCAGCGCGCTTGGTCTTTGCGTCCATGGCGAACCCGGGGTAGTCATGGCGAAGGGCGAACCAGCGGTCCTTGAACTTGAGCCCGTTCCAGACGGCGAGGAACAGGAAGATGCACGCGACGGTCACGATCGCGAAGCTCGTGGAACTCGTGTTGAGGTCGACGTAGATGGTGTTCATGTTGCCGCTCATCGAGTAATCCATGCGGCCTCCCTGTAGCGGCTTGGTGCGTGCCCGCAATGATACGCCTAGGATTGCGGCGGCGATTGCGGTGTCCGGCCGTACGTGGAGGGACTGGCCGTGGCATACGTTCGCATCGGGGTTGCGGGGCCCGTGGGCTCGGGAAAGACGGCGCTCATCGAGGCGCTCACACGCAAGATGGCAGTCGACTATTCCATCGGCGTCGTTACGAATGACATCTATACCAAGGAAGACGCCGAGTTCCTCATACACCATGCCGTTCAAGGTGATGCGTCCGTTCCCCGTGCGCAAGGGCGCCCTTACGCACGCGGGCGAGGGCGCGGATCCCATCCAGGTGATGGTGATGTCCACCTCAGCGGGCATCATGGCTGGCGATGACCAGCGCGTGGGCATTTCCGTGGGCGGGGGCGCTACCTTGCAGGTCACCACGCAGGCGTTCGAGAAAGTGCATCGCATGGAGGGCGTGGGGTCGGCCCGCCGCACAATCCGCCTGGCCGTGGCAAGCGGTGGCTACCTCGACTACAGCCCCCGGCCTCAGATTCCCTTTGCCGGCTCGGCATATGCGGCGTCGACCGAAGTGGACCTTGTCGACGCAACGGCGCACCTTTCCTCCGCGGTGGTTTGCGCCTTAGCGGTCGAGCTCCTTGCGCACTGTGACCCCGCGCGTAATCGAAGCGATGCAGGCCACCACTATCAAGCAGGCAATAGCCGGGATGGCGGCGGAGACCGCAGGCCCCAGAATTGCCCCCGCAATCGAGAACAGGATGCTCACGACGTTGATCTGCGTGTGGGGCCCGAGCCTGCTCGGAACGTTGGCGCCCTTGATGCCCTGCGCCGCAGCCAGGAGGGCCGCGATGCCTGCCGCGATGAGCAGAATGTTCGCAAGCATGGCAAGCGTGGCGGCGTCCATGCCAAAGGCTTCCGCCTGGGCGTCGCCAGAAGAGACGATGCCGGCAATTCCCACGATGAGGGCGGCCACCATAAGGATGGCCTGGATAAAGCTGATGATTTTGAGTTGCTTGCGTGCTTGTGACATGCGTCCTCCCTTGCCAGAGCGCGTGCGCGCCGAATCGTTCGATGCCTATAGGGTATACCCGTGCCGGCGGCTGAGGAGGCCGGGGCCGCGGGGAAGGCGAGGGGGGGTCGGGTTCGCGGGGACCATGGGCTGACGGAGCCGCGGAGGACGTAGAGACCGGAATCCGAGGGAGCTGGAGGCGGCAAGCGCCGACGGCGCAGGCCCAAAGACGCAGACCTCGCTACTCGGACGCCTTCGCCCTCGTCGCAGCCTCGTGATACTGCCGCTCGTATCGCAGCGCAAACCCCCACGGGCAGCGCCACCGAGAGCGCCGCAAAGGGCACACCCGCGAGCGAAGGCCAGTTGTAGGCCATGCCGGCGTCGAGCACGTGCTGGCCCACCATGGCGCCGATGGCGTTGCCGCCGTTGAATGCCACCTGCACGCAGGCGGAGCCAATCATCCCGCCGCCGCCCTGGCCACACTCCACCATGGTCGAGCAAGCCCGCGCCCCGCCCCGGCGGCCCCGGGACTCGTCAGTGCGCGGCGATGGCCGGCGTTCCCGCCACGAAGGCGAGGTCGCCCGGCTCGATGCGCGTGTTGCCGTTGGGGATGATGGACTCGTCGCCGCGCTTGAGCATCACGATGACCATGCGGCTCGTGTCGGGCAGCTCGCGCAGAAGCTTGCCCGCCCAGCGGTGGCGTTCGCCCACGTGAATCTCGCGCAGCTTGAAGTCGTCGCGCGCCTCGAAGGTGGGCGCGGCGTAGACGAGCAGGTCGCCGGGCTCGATCACGGTGCCGCCACCCGGCACCACGCGCTCGTTGCCGCGGCGCAGGATGAGCACCACGATGAGGTCGCGCGGGGTGGGAACGTCGCGCAGGGCCCGGCCGATCCAGGGGTGGGAGGGGTCAACCTTGATCTTGATGAGCGAAAGGTCGCTCTCCTCCTGGAAGTCGTTGAAGGTACGCATGACGTTGGCGACCGGGTCGATCATGTTCAGGCGCTTCGCCAGAGCAGGCAGCGCCGAGCCCTGAATCACGAGCGACAGGATGACCACCACGAACACGAGGTCGAAGATGTTGAACGGTAGCTCGACCGCAACCGTCCAGGTGTCCGTCGCAAGCGTGCCTGGCATGGCCACTCCGGCGGTCACCACGTAGAGCGCAAACACGACGGAGGCGGCGCCGCGCAGGCCCGCCCACGATGCGAGGGCCACCTTGGAGAGGCTCGCGCCAAAGGGCTTGAGCACCACGAGCGCGGAGATCGGCCGTCCCACGAAGGTGATGAATGCAAACACGGCAAGCGCCAGCGGCAGCACGTCTGTCAGGCGGCTCGGCGTCACGAGCAGGCCCAGCAGGAAGAAGATCGCCATTTGGCAGACCTCGGTGATGACGTCGAAGGTGCGGGCCATGTCGCGCTTCTGGGGGATGTCGGCGTTGCCGAGCCACATGCCGCAGAGGTAGACGGAGAGAAACCCGTTGCCGTGCAGCACGCCGGGCAGGGCATAGGAGATGATTGCCGCGGCGATGAGGAAGATCGTCTCGCCCTGCTCCATCGAGAAGTCGAGCCGGTCGAGGGCGAGCTCTGCCAGCTTGCCGATGCCGATGCCAAACGCGAGGCCGATGATGATCTCCTCGGCCACCATGAGCGGCACGTTGATGTCTGACCCCACGAGGATGGTGGTGAGGATCACCGTGAGCATGTAGCTCATGGGGTCGTTGGAGCCGCTCTCGATCTCGAGCAGGGAGTCAGTGCCGTCGCGCAGCGAGAGCTTGGCCGAGCGCAGCACGTTGAAGACGCTCGCAGCGTCCGTGGAGGCGATGACCGAACCCACGAGCAGGCCCACAAGCCACTCGAGCCCCAGCACGTAGTGGCAGAACGCGCCCACGAGCCCCGCGGTGATGCCCACGCCCGCGGTTGAGAGCAGCACGGCCTGTGGCGCCACCGGCTTTGCCTCGCGCACGTTGGCGTTGAAGCCGCCATAGAACATGATGAACAGCAAGCCCGTGCAGCAGGCAAACTCGGTGAGGGCGTAGTCGTTGAAGTGGATGTGGATGGGGCCGTCCACGCCGCAGAGCAGGCCGAGGCCGATGAACACGAGCAGAGACGGCACCGGGAGCTTGGACGCGATGCGGTTGGACAGGACGCAGACCGCGATGACGAGGCCGGCAAGCAACAGGATGTTGTACATGTGAGGTACCTAACATTTGGGGACCACCCGATTATGCCCAATGACGGGACTTCGCATGGTGGCAGGGGCCGAACGGTCCAGCTTGGGTACAGTGGGGGAGTTGACGTTTCCGGCTATGCCCCTCGGGGCGGTAAGGCGGCCCATGGCACCAGAGAAGAAGCCATCGCAGGCAAGCTCGCTCCAGGCGAGCATGAAGGATAAGGTCCTTCGCTCTGCCAAGAAGGTCCAGGGCGTCCGACTCAAGCGCAAGGAGCCGGCGGAGCGCGCGCATGGCGACAACCCCTTTGTGGCCAGGTGCCGGCCCGAGCGCACGAGCCACTACCCAACGACGGGCCTCGTCGCCCGGTGGTGCGTCGTGGCGGCCATCGCGCTTCTGGTGGTGATTCGCTTCGACTCCGTGCTCGACGCGCTGGGCGTCATCGCGGAGATTCTCGCTCCGCTGCTCGCGGGCGCGGCCTTTGCCTACGTGCTCAACCTCGTGATGGAGCGCTGGGAGTCCATCTGGTTCCCCAACGTGAGGCGCGGCCCGCTCGCGGCGTTGCGCAGGCCGGTGTGCCTCATGCTGTCCGTGGCGAGCGTCGCGGCAGTGATCGCTGTGGTGGTCATGCTCGTGCGCGAGGAGCTGGTCGACGCCATCGCCGCCCTGTGGCGCGGCATCCTCTCCGCGAGCGAGGTGGCGAGCGAGACGGTACAGGCATCCGGCGCGCCGGCGGACTCCACCCTGCTCGGCTCACTGAGGGAGCTCGCTCGCTCCTCGAGCAGCTGGCAGCGCGCGCTGGAGAGCTACATCGAGGAGTCCGGCGGTGTGGGGGCGCTTGCCACCTCGCTCTTTGGCTGGGGCGGCAAGCTCGTGGGCGGCCTGGTGAGCTTCCTGATCTCCGTGGTCTTTGGCCTGTACCTGCTTGCGGGCAAGGAGGCCGCGCAGGCGGGCTTCGACCGCGCGGCGCGCCTTGTGCTGCCAAGCCACCTGTGCCAGATCGTGTCGCACGTGGCGTCCGTTGCCAACGAGTGCTTCTCGCGCTTCATCTTTGGCCAGTGCGCCGAGGCCTGCGTGCTGGGCAGCCTGTGCGCCATCGGCATGGCAATCCTCGGCATGCCCTATGCCGCTACGGTTGGCCTCGTGGTGGGCGTGGGCGCGCTCATCCCGTACGTGGGCGCCTGGATGGCGGGCGCCATCGGCGCGCTTATCGTCTTTTCCGTGGAGCCGATGCAGGCGGTGTGGTTCCTCGTGTTCCTCGTGGCACTGCAGGAGGTGGATGGCCACTTCGTGTACCCCAACGTCGTGGGCGTGGCCACCGGCGTGTCCAGCATCTGGGTGCTGGTGGCGGTGTTCGCGGGCGGCAGCCTGTTTGGCCTCACCGGCGTGCTGCTCTCGGTGCCGGTGGTTGCCACGTGCCAGTGCCTGCTGGGCGAGTGGGCCGACGCGCGCGAGGCGGAGCTCGCGGAGGCAGATGCGGCCGAGAGCGAGGCGGAGGCTGTCGTGGCTGGCGATGGAGCGCAGGCCGGCGGCTCTGCCGAAGACGGCGGTTCGGCCCAGGATGCCGTGGCAGGGGATGGTGGCCCGACCGACGGCGCGAGCGCGGACGAGCGCGGCGCGGTTTCTGGTGTCGCGGCTTCGGATGCTGCGGCTGACAACGCTGACCCTGCTACCATGTCCTAGCGATTCATCGACAACCAACAAGGAGCACCCATGTCCAACGAAGGCAAGAAGGTCCGTGCCCACTACCGCGGCACGCTCGACGACGGAACGCAGTTCGACAGCAGCTACGACCGCGGCGAGCCACTGGAGTTCACCTGCGGCGCCGGCCAGATGATTGCCGGCTTCGACGCTGCGGTGAAGGATATGCAGCCGGGCGAGAAGAAGACCGTGCACCTGGAGCCGTCCGAGGCCTATGGCGAGCGCCGTGACGACCTCATGATCGAGATTCCGGCCGACCACGCGCCGAAGGGCCTCAAGGTGGGCGACAAGGTGGCCCTGCGTGGTCCCATGGGCCAGCCCGTGCCCGTCACCGTGGCCCAGATCACGCCGGAGAAGGTCGTCGTGGACGCCAACCACGAGATGGCCGGCAAGGCGCTCAACTTCGAGATCGAGCTCGTGAGCGTCGAGGACTAGCGGGGAAGAGGCCTGCCTCCCTGCAACAAAGTGGGAGCCTCGCCGTCCAAAACGGGGACGAGGCTCCCAAGCTGTGGGGGTGATGTTGATTACCCGTCTAATTGGGGTGGGGCCGGCCGGGCGTCGCGCTACTTCTCGGAGGCGTCGCGCTACTCCTCGCGCCCGCGCAGGTTGGGGATGACGCGTTTCACTACCCAGAGCACAGCCGCAACCACGACGACGGCGAGGATGACGTACTTCACGACGTCACTGACCCACTCTGCCTCGGCGGCGATGGTCTTCCAGGCAGAGCCGGCGCCATAGCCCAGCGCGCAGAGCACGCTGTTCCACACGGCGGAGCCCACGAGCGTGTAGAGGGCAAACTTGGCCGGGCTCATCTTGGCGGTGCCGGCGGGGATGGAGATGAGGCTGCGCACTACGGGCACGCAACGGCAGATGAGGACGGTGACCTGACCCTTCTGGTCGAACCAGGTGATGGCGCTGGAGACGTCGGTGCCCTTGAAGCCGAGCAAGCGCATCGGCTTCGTCTCGAAGAACGCCGTGAGGCGCTCGCGTGAGAGCAGCCTGCCCACGCCGTAGAGGATGAACGCGCCCGCCACGGAGCCCACCGTGGCCGCAACGATGACGCCCGGAAGCTCCATGGCGGTCTCGTGCACGAGGAACCCACCCATGGGCAGGATGAGCTCGCTTGGGATGGGCGGAAACACGTTTTCGAAGAGGATGAGGGCCGAGACGGCCAGATAGCCAAACTGGTTGATGAAGTCGAGGAAGGCGCCTTCCATGTGTCTCCTGTCGTGATGCCGGCGCCGCGCCGGCGTGCGGTGGGCAGGGGCCCGTGGCCAGAACGTCTCAACCAGTGTATGCGCCACTCCTCTCCATCCATCGAAGCCCCACGGGATGCGGTTATGTGGTGGCTGCGTGTGGGCGCCGTGAAGGCGGCATGCAGGAGCAATGAAGGGCCGGTGAAGCCGCCTTTTTCGCGTGTAAGGAACCCCCGCGGGGGTAAACCGTAAGTACCTTCCTTCCTTTCGCCCCCGCCGCGCCCCCACGCGACGGGGGCACCCTTTTACCAACCAGGGCCCCGTGCCACCTTCGCGGCACGGGGCCCTATCCGTTTGTATGAGGTGCCACAATGTCGCACGCCACTTTACGCGAAGGAGCTCTCCCATCTGGGCGCCTCTCTGCGTCGAGCCGCCCCCAAGTAGTTCCAAGCCAGCCGACCCGTAACGAGCCCGATAACAACAGCTCCCTCCCACCTTCCCGAGCGAACAATCCGCAGCGCGCAAAGCGTGCGAGGACGTGAGTGAGGGAAGGCGGGAGGGGAGCGTCGTCCAGGTATCCGGCGAAGGTTACTTGACCCTCATTGCGCGCATTGCGTTCAGGATTGCGATGATTGCCACGCCCACGTCACCAAAGACCGCGAGCCACATGCTGGCGATGCCGAGCGCCGCCAGCACGAGGATGAGCAGCTTCACACCGAGCGCGAAGATGATGTTCTGCCACACGATGCGCATGGTCTTGCGCGCCAGGTGGATAGCCTTCGAGATGTTCGAGGGCTTGTCGTCCATGAGTACCACGTCGGCCGCCTCGATCGCGGCGTCCGAGCCCATGGCACCCATCGCGATGCCCACGTCGGTGCGCGTCAGCACCGGTGCGTCGTTGATGCCGTCTCCCACAAACGCAAGCTTCTCGCGCGGGCCCTCCGCCGCGAGCAGCTGCTCCACGCGCTCAACCTTGTCGGCTGGCAGCAGCTGGGCGTGATACTCGTCAATGCCGAGCTTCTGTGCCACGGCCGCGGCAACCTCCTCGCGGTCGCCGGTGAGCATGACGGTCTTCTTGACGCCGCAGGCGTGCAGGTCGCGAATGGTCTGTTCGGCGTCATCCTTCACCACGTCGGCAATCACGATGTGGCCCACGTAGCGGTCGTCGACGCTTACGTGCAGGATGGTGCCGGTGAGCTCGCAGTCGTGCCAGTGCTCGTGATGGCCCTCCATGAGCTTGTCGTTGCCCACGAGCACCACATGCTCGTCGATGCGGGCCACCACGCCGTGGCCGCTCTCCTCCTGCACGTCGGCGATGCGCTGGCGGTCGATCTCGCCCGAGTAGGCGGCCTTCACGGACAGCGCGATGGGATGGTCGCTGAAGGCCTCGGCGTAGGCGGCGCTGGAGAGCACGTAGTCCGGCTCGATGCCCTCCTCGGGGTGAACTGCCACCACGTTGAACGTGCCGTTGGTGAGCGTGCCGGTCTTGTCAAACACGACGGTGTCAACCTCGGCGAGGGTCTCGAGGTAGTTGGAGCCCTTCACGAGCACGCCGAGTCGGCTGGCGCCACCGATGCCGCCAAAGAAGGAGAGCGGCACGCTGATCACGAGGGCGCACGGGCAGCTCACGACGAGGAACGTGAGGCCGCGAAGAATCCAGTCGCTCCAGGCGCCCATGCCCGCGAGCGGCGGGATGATGGCGAGCAGCACCGCCGCGCCGGTGACGGCCGGCGTGTAGACCTTGGCGAAGCGGGTGATGAAGTTCTCGGTGCGGGCCTTCTTCTCGCTCGCGTTCTCCACGAGCTCGAGGATGCGGCTCACCGTGGACTCGCCGAAGGGCTTGGTGGTCTTGACCTTGATGAGGCCGGTCATGTTGATGCAGCCGGAGATGACGTCGGCACCCGCCTCCACGTGGCGCGGCACGGACTCGCCGGTAAGGGCCGCGGTGTCGAGCTGCGTGGAGCCCTCGGTGATGACGCCGTCGATGGGCACGCGCTCGCCGGGCTTCACCACGATGATGCTGCCCACGGCAACCTCGTCCGGGTCGACCTGCTCGAGCTTGCCGTCCTTGCCTTCGATGTTGGCGTAGTCCGGCGCGATGTCCATCATGGCGGCGATGGACTTGCGGCTCTTGCCCACCGCGTAGGCCTGGAACAGCTCGCCCACCTGGTAGAACAGCATGACGGCCGCACCCTCGGCCATGTGCGGGTCCGTGTCGGGGAAGAAGACCATGGCAAACGCGCCGAGCGTGGCGACGGCCATGAGGAAGTTCTCGTCGAAGACCTCACCGCGGCCGATGTTGTGAAACGCCTTTGCGAGCACGTCGTGTCCGGCAATGACGAACGGCACGAGGAAGAGCACGAAGCTCGCGTACACGTCGCCGGGCTCGCCGAAGGCCGCCTTGAGCGCCCCGAACTCGTCGAGCGCTGCCACCACGAAGAAGATGACGAGCGCGAGGATGATACGGTGCAGCTTGTGCTGCTGCGACTCCTTCTTATGACGACGCCTCTTCTTCGGCTTGGCCTTAGCCTCTGCCATGGCAACTCCTTAGAACATGCAGGCAACGGGGTTTTCGTCGCCAAACTCTGAACACATGAGCATTCGCTCATATAATCCGACTATCGAAGCCCTCGCGCCACCGTGATGGTTCCAGTAGGGGATATCCACCCAGGTAGCCACGGGGGCTAGCTAGTCAAAACTGGATTTCCGGTCGCTCGAGGGCTTGAGCTCACGCACATTGCGCAGCCGCGATGTGTTTGTGGCGAGCTGCCCGTGCGGGCGAGGACGTGCGCGAACCCGGGCCCCCGAGCGACTCCAGAGGGCCCCGGCTCTCTAGCGAATGATCTCGCAGTCCGGCTCCTCGTCGGCCGTGAAGTCGACGACGCGGCCGAGCACCTCGTCGAACTCGTCGTCGGCGGCCTCGAGCGTGAGCTTCTGCGTCATGAAGTTCACGGACACCTTCTGCACGCCGTCGAGCTTGGCCAGCTTCTCCTGCAGCTCGCGAGCGCAGTTGGCGCAGTCGATCTCGTCGAGCTTGAAGGACTTCTTCATGGTGGTGCCTTTCTCTCGGAGGCGCGCCCGCGGGTCTGCCTCGCTTGTTGACGTTCGTTCGGGACGTTGCGCTGCGTCCCAACCCGCTTGCCCCTACTCGCAGATGTGGTTGAGGCCCTGATTGAGCATGGTGTAGACGTGGTCATCCGCGAGGGAGTAGACGATGTTGCGCCCGTCGCGCTCGAACTTCACGAGATGCGCCTGCTTGAGCGTGCGCAGCTGGTGCGAGACGGCGCTTTGGGTGGTTCCGGTCTGCTCGGCGATGTCGGCCACGCAGAGGTCGCGGCCCATGAGGGTGAAGAGGATCTTGATGCGCGTGGTGTCCGAGAAGACCTTGAAGAGGTCTGCGAGGTCATAGAGCAGCTCCTCCTCGGGCATGCACTCCGGGGCCTCGCCCACCGGGATGGGGCAGTGCTGGGAGTCTGCCTGTACGGCTTCGTCTGCGTGCGTGGTGGTTTCCCTGTCGGCCATGGCGCCTCCTTGTTTATCCGTACATCTGAACAATCATTCATACGTTTCGTTTTCGATTATATGAATGGACGCTCATACGTCAAGGTACGTTAGCCATTTGACGGCATTTGGACGGCGTGCGGAATCGAAAGGCGGGCTTCGAGGCCCTTGGCGTTTCTGACGCTACGCCTCCACATGCACCTGACGGTACGCGATGCCGCAGCGGTCGAGGACGTTCTTGGACACAAGGTTGTCGACCGTGCCCTCGTACTTGTCGCTGAGGTAGACCACCTCGCCAATGCCCGCCTGCACGAGGGTCTTCGCGCACTCGTGGCAGGGGAAGAGCGTCACGTAGACGGTGGCATGGTCTAAGTCCTTGAGCGAGCCGCGGTAGTTGAGAATGGCGTTTGCCTCCGCGTGAATCACGTAGTTGTGCTTATCTAGCAGCGGGTCAGTGGTGGTTTCCCAGGGAAACTCGTCATCGTTGAGCCCGGTGGGCGTGCCGTTGTATCCCACGGAGAGAATGCGGTGGTTGGTGTCCGCGATGCAGGCGCCCACCTGCGTGTTGGGGTCCTTGCTGCGGAGGCTTGCCGCGATGGCGACGCGCATGAAGAACTCGTCCCAGCTGATGACGTCCGTACGCTTTCCCGGCATGTCTGCTCCTTTGCCGCGCCCGCTTCGAGGCCCTCGGTCTGTCCCGTCTCGGGCCGCGCCCGCCCGAGAGCCTCTCAAACTATTTGAGATTCTACCTTGACACGGCTCGTTTGAGGTCCATCATGATGGGCACAACGCAGGCATCCACAAGGGTGGATGTCGTCGAAGGGACTATGCAATGAGCCGCATCAACAACGCCATCGAGATTATTGCCGCGATTATTAGCTAGCGGGTTGGTGCAAACGAGCCAGCCCGTGATTCGCGGGCGGCTATCGAACGGGGCCGTCGGAAGCGATTCCTTCGGCCCCGTTTCCTTTTGCGTCAATCCGCTGGGCAGAGCCCATGCGTCGGCAGCCGCGAGCCCAAACAGGTCCGCTGCCGGCAAGACCGTCACGTACGAGAACGACGCCATGCAAACACTTCGGCGCACGTTGGAACACCCCAATCGCCCGACCGCCAGACCCCTTGAGGCGGAGGCGTCGCGACAACCCACATCCGGCCCCGCGGGGCCACGAAGGAGAACCCATCATGTCCGAGAACGATTCCTGCTGCTGCAGCTGCTCTGCCACCAAGCCCGCCGTCACCCTCAATGTCAAGCAGGAGGCCCTTGCCGAGGCCCTCTACCAGGCCTATCGCCGCAACTTCTACGGCCAAGAGAACAATCCGCTCAACATGGCCGACTGGGAGGGCGTCGTCACCGATGACGACACCGCCTATGCCGTGCAGGATGCGGTGATGGCCAAGAAGATGGGCCCCGTCGCCGGCTACAAGGTCTCGCTCACGAGCGAGGAGACCCAGAGGATGTTCGACTCCGGCTCGCCGCTCTATGGCGCGCAGGTGGCCGAGCGCTTTGTGCCCACGCCCTGCACGCTCGACCTACGTCACCTCAACGAGCCGCTCGTGGAGGTGGAGTTCTGCTTCACGGCCAAGAAGGACCTTTCGGCCGACATGTCGCTCGACGAGCTGCTGCACAACTGCACCGTCGCCGGCGACATGGAGGTGCCCGACGCTCGCTTTGCCGCATGGTTCCCCACGCTTTCCAAGTACCTCGTGATGAGCGACTGCGCGGTGGGCGGCTACGTGCTCTATGGCACGCCGGTCGATGGCGCCGAGCTCACGGTCGAGGGCATGGCCCAGGTGCATGCCAAGGCCTACCACAACGGTGAGTTCGTCAAGGAGGGCGACTCCTCCGAGGTGCTCGGCAACCCGGTGAACTCCCTCAAGTGGCTCGTGGGCAAGCTCGAGAGCCAGGGCAAGAAGTTCACCAAGGGCATGCATGTCTCCGTGGGCACCGTGTTCGTGCCGCCTGCGTTCACGGCCGGCGAGTGGCGCGTCGAGTTCTCCGGCCCGTTCGGCACGCTGGAGGTCACGGCTAAGTAAGCCTTGGGTTAGCCCGGCTACAAAGGAGCGCATACGGGCCAGACGGGCGGTTGCCTCAGGCGTGCGCGGATCTCCCACTCGTTGGGGACGGCCCTCGCCACGATGGCGTGGAAGCGCGCGTTGTGGCTGGGCTCGAGCAGGTGTGCCAGCTCGTGCGCCACGACGTAGTCGAGGCACTCGGGCGGATACGCCGCGAGCCGGATGTTGATGCGGATGCGACCGGTTCGCGGCGTGCACGACCCCCAGCGCGTGCGCATGTCACGCAGCTGCCAGTCGGAGGCTTGGGCGCCTATGAGTGCCTCCATGCGACCAACTGCCTCGGGCAGCGTCCTTGCAACCTCCGAGCGGTAGATGCCCGCCACCTCCTCGGGCGGCAGGGGCGCGCCGGCCATCTGGGTGACGCCCCAAAGCGGGTACGTGTCCGATTCGGCGTCATGATCGCGATTTGCTGCCTCGGTGCGCCGCGCCTGCCGCTCGAGCGCCGCCCGCACCCATGCCGCCCGCTCGGCCAGAAACGCCTCCGCCCGCTCGCGGCTCGTGTGCCATGGGATGCTCAATGTCACGCTGCCGTCGCGCCGCACGCGCAGGTTGAGGTTGCGCACGCGCTTGCGCGTCACCAAAACGGGGATGGGCCGCTCGGACCCATCCCCGTTCGTTACGTATGCCGTGAAGCTGGTTGCCAACGTGGCGCCGCCGGCCTAGGCGAACTCGATCTTGCCGGCCTCGGCATCCATCGACTGCACGATGGCAAGGCTCTCGAGCTGGTAGCCGCGCTCGCGCAGGCTCTTGCCGCCCGGCTGAAAGCCCTTCTCGATGGCGATGCCAATGCCCTCGACCACGCAGCCCGCCTCGTCGCAAATCTCGAGCAGGCCGTTCAGCGCGCAGCCCATGGCGAGGAAGTCGTCGATGACGAGCACGTGCTCGCCGGCGGAGAGGAAACGCTTGGCCACGATGACGTTGTACTCGCGCTTCTTGGTGTAGCTGCGAATCTTGGTGCGGTACTGGTCGCCGTCGAGGTTGATGGACTCGGTCTTGCGGGCAAACACCACCGGCACGTTGCCAAAGTGACGCGAGGCGGCAACCGCGATGCCGATGCCCGAGGCCTCGATGGTCAGGATCTTGTCGATGTGCTTGCCGGCGAACAGGCGGGCCCACTCGGCGCCCATGTGGTCGTAGAGCTCGACGTCGCACTGGTGGTTGAGGAAGTTGTCCACCTTCAGGACGTTGCCTTCGCGAACGATGCCGTCCCTCTGGATGCGCTCCTCAAGCTCCTTCATGCGATGGGTCCTCCCTGCTCGTGGTGTGCGGGCACGTCGCGCGTGTGGGCGTGCCGCTCGATTGCGTGTTGGCCAATCCGCCGGCCCGCGCCATGGCTTCGATGCGGGTCTCCGGCGAATGGTGCGCCCAAGCCGACGGGCGCGTGTATTCGAAACATTATGCAGCGTTCGAGGCCGTCTGTCCCCGCGCAATTACTTCTTTACACGCCAATACGCGCCTGAAACGTAACGGCAACGTTCAACAGATACGCTGATGAGACGAAAGCGGGGAGTGTGCCCGGTGCGAAGCGCCCGGGACGCTCCCCGCACTCGCCCGCAGACAAGGCCTGGCGCATGCCGCCTGGGCCAAGAGGCCGGCGCCAAGGGGCCCCGGCATCCGAGAGGTGTGTGCCATGGCGCTAATCAGGCCGCTGACCGAAGACTTCAACGAGTACGTGCGTGACGAGTCACGTACCGTGGGCGAGGCGGATACCATTTCCTTCCCAACAACCGAGCAAGACGTCCGTGACCTGCTGCGCGAGCTCCATGGTGACGGAACGGTGCATGCGGACGGCACGCCGGGCGGCGCCGTTCCCATCACGGTACAGGGTGCCCGCACAGGTCTCGCGGCGGGCGCCGTGCCCTATGGCGGACATGTCATGAACCTCTCGCGCATGACCGGGTTCCTCGGTCTGTGCAGGGGCGAGGACGGCACCTACTACCTGCGGCTCCAACCGGGCGTGGTGCTCTCCGCCCTGCGAAAGGCCCTGGCAGACAAGGCCATTCCCACCGATGGCTGGGACGAGGAGAGCCTGAAGGCCCTCGACGAGCTCTATGCGGGCCCCGAGCAGTTCTTCCCCACGGACCCCACCGAGGCCTCCGCGTGCCTGGGCGGTATCGTGGCGTGCAACGCCTCGGGTGCGCGCAGCTACCACTACGGCCCGGCCCGCCCGCACGTGAGCGGCCTGCGCGTGGCACTCGCGGATGGTGACATGGTGAGCCTGCGCCGGGGCGAGGTGCATGCCAACGGCCGCACGCTCCACCTCGTTACCGAGGGTGGCCGTGAGCTCACGCTCGACCTGCCCACCTATGTGATGCCCAAGACCAAGAACGCCTCCGGCTACTACGTGGAGGACAACATGGATGCCGTGGACCTGTTTGTGGGTTCCGACGGCACGCTCGGCGTCGTGACCGAGATCGAGGTGGCGCTCATGCCCACCCCGCCGGTGGTGTGGGGCGTCAACTGCTTCTTCCCCAGCGAGGCCGCCTCGCTGGACTTCACGGTGGCGGTGCGCCCGCGCCTGCGCCATGCCGCCGCCATCGAGTTTTTCGACCAAGGTGCGCTCGACATCCTGCGCTCCCAGCGCGAGCACAACGTTGCCTTCGCGGCCCTGCCCGATGTGCCCGAGCGCTATAAGTGCTGCGTCTACGTGGAGCTCGACTGCGCGGACGCGGACGAGGCCCTGAGCGAGCTCTACCAGGTTGGCGACGCCCTGCGCGAGGTGGGCGTGAGCGAGGACGACACCTGGGTGGCACGCACCGAGGTCGACCGCGAGCGCCAGCTCTTCTTCCGCCACGCGGTGCCCGAGAGCGTCAACATGCTCATCGACGAGCGCCGTCGCACGGACCCGGTGATCACCAAGCTGGGCAGCGACATGTCCGTGCCCGACGACCGCCTGCACGACGTTGTGGCCTACTACAGAAAGACGCTCGCCGAGGCTGGCCTCGAGAGCGCTGCCTGGGGGCACATCGGCGCCAACCACCTCCACGTCAACGTGCTGCCGCGCAACGCCGAGGACTTCAAGCGCGGCAAGCAGCTCTTTCGCGAATGGGCGGGCGAGATCACACGCATGGGCGGCGCGGTCTCTGCCGAGCACGGCGTGGGCAAGATCAAGCGAGACTTCCTGCTCACCATGTACGGGCCCGAGCACATCGTCGAGATGGCACGGCTCAAGCGCGAGCTCGACCCGGCGGGTCAGCTCGGGCGGGGCAACCTGTTCGACGAGTCGCTGCTGAGCGGCGAAGCGGAGGGCGCGGCCACGCCCGCCGCCTCCGCGGAAGGGGGTGAGCGCCGATGAAGATCGTCGCCTGCGTGAAGGCGGTTCCGTCCACCACCGAGGTGAAGATGGACCCCAAGACCAACACCATCGTCCGCGATGGCAAGCAGTCCGTCATCAACCCGTTCGACACTGCGGCGCTTGAGCTGGGCATTCAGCTCAAGGAGCGCCTGGGCGGCACGCTCTGCGCCATCTCGATGGGCATTCCCGACACCGTGCGCCTGCTGCGCGACGCGGTCTCGCGCGGGGCCGATGACGCCCTGCTCCTCTCCGACCGCGCCTTCGCCGGCGCGGACACCCTGGCAACCTCCTACGCACTCTCGCTGGGCATCGAGCGGCTCGCGGGCGACGCGGCCGCCAGCGAGCGCCCTGCCGGGGACATCGACCTGGTGCTCTGCGGGCGCATGGCGGTTGACGGAGACACGGCGCAGATTGGCTCCGAGCTCGCAGGCATCTTTGGCATGCCCTGCGTCACGGCGGTGACCGAGCTCATGGAGGCCGACGAGGCGCACGTGGTGGTGCGCCACGAGACAGACGAGGGCACGGCCACCGTGGACGTGCCGCTGCCCGCGGTGCTCACGGTCTCCAAGGACATCGCGACCCTGCGCATGCCGTCCATCTCGGGCGTTCGCGCGGGCGAGGCTGCCGAGGTGTGCGTGCTGAACGCCGAGCAGGCCGGCGCCGACCTGACGCGCTGCGGCCTCAACGGCTCGCCGACGCAGGTGGTGCGCTCGTTTGTGCCCGAGCATGGCTCCGGCGCGGTTGAGGTGGCGGGCTCGTCTGACGAGCAGGCGGACGCCCTGATGGCAATCTTTGAGGAGGCCGTGCGATGAGCGGGTTGGTAGTCGACACGAACAAGTGCGTGGGCTGTCGCCGCTGCGTCCGCGTGTGTGGAAATGACGGCATCGAGGTCACGGACCGAAAGGCGCACGTGCTTGATGGCTGCATCTCCTGCGGCATGTGCGTGGACGCGTGCCCCGTGGGTGCGCTCAAGATCGAGAAGGACGAGGTTGGCGGCGTTGACCTTGCCGCCTACCACGACATCTGGGTGTTCAGCCAGGTGAGTGCCCGGGGCGAGATGCTGCCCGTGGCGCTCGAGCTCGTGGGCAAGGGCCGCGAGCTGGCAGACCAGCGCGGCTGCAAGCTCGTGGCCGTGGTGGGGGAGCCGGCAGACGCGGGCGAGCAGAACGCGGCCAAGCTCGTGGCCGCTGGTGCCGACGAGGTGATTCGCTGCCGCGATGACCGCCTGGCCCTGCCGGACTCCGAGGTCTTTGCCGAGTGGCTCGTGGCGCTCGCCCAGGAGCGCAAGCCCGAGGTCATCCTCTACGGTGCCACCGACTTTGGCCGCGAGCTGGCGCCCCGTGTGGCGGTGCTGCTCCAGACCGGTCTTACTGCCGACTGCACGATTCTGGAGATGGACCTCGAGAAGGGCCTGCTCCAGCAGACGCGCCCGGCCTTTGGCGGCAACCTGATGGCCGCCATCGTATGCCCGGGCCACCGCCCGCAGATGGCCACTGTGCGACCGGGCATCTTTGCCGTGCCGGAGGCCGTTGCCGAGGGCATCGCCGTAGATGCCGCCGTGGCGGCTGGCCGCGTGGCGGACGTTGCGCTTGGCGACGACGTGACGCCCATGGTACGCGTGACGGGGGTTGAGCCCAAGAACGCGGAGGGGTCAATCACGGAGGCAGACGTGCTTGTGGTGGCCGGTCGCGGCATCGGTAGCAAGAAGGCGCTTCCGCTGGTGAGGCGCCTGGCAGAGCTCCTTGGCAAGAAGTATGACTGCACGAGCGGCGTGGGCTGCACGCGCCCGCTCGTGGAGAGCGGTTGGCTTGACTACTCGCACCAGGTGGGCCAGACGGGCGTCTCCGTTGCGCCCAAGCTCATGGTGAGCGTGGGCGTCTCCGGCGCCATCCAGCACACCTCGGGCATTGGCGGGAGCCAGACCATCGTGGCCATCAACGAGGATGCCGAGGCGCCCATCTTTGGCCTCGCCCAGTACAAGGTGGTGGGCGACTGCCTCGAGGTGCTTCCCGCGCTCATTGCCAGGCTGGAGGAAGAGCTCGCCTAGCGTTGCGGTACCCATGGGATGGCTAACGGGCTTGGAGCCGCGCTTGTGGCTTCGAGCCCGTTGCACTTTCGGGTGTTCAGAGGGATGTGCTCTCATATGCCGTTGCGCTTGGGCGCGTGACGCCCCCGGTTATTTCCGGGCGCTTGAGTTTGTGACGCGGCTGGCATGCGAAAAAAGCCCCGGGCTGCATCGTTGCGGCCCGGGGCCTTTTGCTGGCTATGACAGGCGAGACTTAGGCCTCTGCGGGCGCGGCCTCCTCGGCAGGCGTGCCGCCGCCGAGGGCCTCCATCATGGAGTGCGCGGCCTTCTTGCCGGCGCCCATGGCCAGAATGACGGTCGCGGCACCGGTGACGATGTCGCCGCCGGCCCAGACCTTCGGGTTGGACGTCTTTCCGTCCTCGTCGGCAACGATGTAGCCCCACTTGTTGAGCTCAACGTCGGCCGCGAGCTTCGGGAACGGGTTGGCGAAGGTGCCGATGGCGGTGACGGCCACGTCGCACGGGATGTCGAACTCGGAGTTCGCCACGGCCTGTGGGCGGCGACGACCGCTCGCATCGGGCTCGCCGAGCTCCATGCGCTGCAGGCGCACCTTGCTCACGAAGCCGTTCTCGTCGGCGATGAACTCCACCGGCGACACCAGCGGCAGGACCTCCACGCCCTCCTGCTTGGCGTGGTGCAGCTCGGCGCGACGGGCCGGCATCTCGGCCTCGGTGCGACGATAGGCCAGGGTGACCTTGCCGGCGCCCAGGCGAAGCGCGGTGCGGGCGGCATCCATGGCCACGTTACCGCCACCGAACACCACGACGTTCTTGCCGTGCTTGGTGGGCGTGTCGTACTTGGGGAAGTTCTCCGCCTTCATGAGGTTCACGCGGGTGAGGTACTCGTTGGCGCAGAAGACGCCGGGGAGGTTCTCGCCCGGGACGTTCAGGAAGCGGGGGAGGCCGGCGCCCACGGCGAGGTACATGGCGTCGAAGCCCTGCTCCTCGAAGAGCTCCTTGGCGTCCGTGATGCGGCCCACGACGCTGTTGTACTCGAACTTGACGCCCAGCTTCTGCAGGCCGTCAATCTCGCGCTTGACGATGGTCTTGGGCAGACGGAACTCGGGGATGCCGTAGGTGAGCACGCCGCCGCCGGTGAAGAACGCCTCGAAGACGGTGACGTCATAGCCGTTCTTGGCCAGCTCGCCGGCGCAGGCAATGCCGGACGGGCCGGAGCCCACCACGGCCACCTTGATGCCATTGGACGGCTTGACCTCGGGCTCGTGCGCGAGCTCGCCGGCGTTGTCGCCCAGGAAGCGCTCCAGCTGGCCGATGGCGATGGGGTTGCCCTTCTTGTTGAGGACGCAGTTGCCCTCGCACTGGTTCTCCTGCGGGCAGACGCGGCCGCAGACGGAGGGCAGCATGCTCTCCTCGTGGATGACGTCGAGGCCCCCGCCAAAGTCGCCCTGGCGAATCTTCTCGATGAAGCGCGGGATGTTGATGTTGACCGGGCAGCCCTCGACGCAGTGCGGCTTCTTGCAGTCGAGGCAGCGGTTGGCCTCGGCGATGGTGTCGGCCATGGTGTAGCCGCGGTCGACCGGACGGAAGTCCTTCGCGCGTTCGGAGGCAACTTCCTCGTTGTCGGGCGTGCGCGGGGCCTTCATGTTGGGCTTATACTTACCGTTTACCTGTGGCATGCGCAGGTCTCCTCCTCATAGGCCTTGAGGGCGATGCCCTCTTCCGTGCGGTACGACGCCTGACGGGCGCGCAGGTCGTTCCAGTCGACGAGCGTGGCGTCAAAGTCGGGGCCGTCGACGCAGGCAAACTTGGTCTTGCCGCCCACCTCGACGCGGCAGCAGCCGCACATGCCGGTACCGTCGACCATGATCGGGTTCAGGGAGGCGACGATGGGGATGTTCTCTTCCTCGCAGGTGATGGCAGAGAACTTCATCATCGGCACCGGGCCCACGCAGAAGGCGGCGTCGATCTCGCCGGACTCGCAGAGGCGCTTGAGCGGCAGGGTCACGACGCCCCTCTCGCCCTCGGAGCCATCATCGGTGGTGATGAAGAGGTGCTCGAGCGACAGGGCCTTGAACTGATCGGTGAGGATGAGGAGGTCCTTGGTGCGGGCGCCCATGATGACGGAGACCTTCTTGCCCTGCTCGACGAAGGTGCGCGCCACGGGGTAGGCGATGGCGAGGCCCACGCCGCCGCCGATGACGGCCACGCGGTCGCCCTCAAGCTCGGTGGGGTTGCCCAGCGGGCCGGTGACGTCGAGGATCGAGTCACCCTCCTCGAACTTAGATAGCATCTCGGTGGTCTTGCCAATCACCATGAAGATGAACTCGACCCAACCCTCCTCGGGGTTCCAGCCGGCGAGGGTGAACGGAACGCGCTCGCCCTCCTCGTTCGCGCGGACCATGAGGAACTGGCCGGCATGGGCCTTCTTGGCCATCTGCGGCGCCTCCACGCGAAACTCGAACACCTTCTCCGAGAACTGCGTCTTTTTGAGGATCTTGTACATGCAGATCTCCTCTCCTGCTTCTCTTTAAGCTCGCTGATGACGACACGCGGGCAAACCCCGTCCCGTTCATGGCCGCGGGCGAGCAAATACACACGCGGAACAATCTTATCCGGTAAGGGCTATGCCTGGACCGGGATTCTGGTGAGAGAGAAGCCGCTACCTGCTGTGATTTTGAGAGCAAGACGTCCATTTGTCGTGCTAGTCGACGCGCAACGCAACGCATCAGAAACAAATCTGCATGGTCATCAAGAATCCGCCGAACGGTAAAACAATGGTCCGGAACCCAATCGGATTCCGGACCAAAAAACAAGCTAGGCGCCTACGGACAGCCAGGGTCCAGCAAGCGCTCGGCACCGGGCCTTACCGGGCCCCCGGCTTGCCGGCGCCGTTCACGTGATCGCGTGCGTAGATGACGCCCTGCGCGAGGCAGAGCCCGGCGGCACTGGCGGCGTCGGCGCAGGTCACGTCGAACTCCTCCAGCTCGGCCTTGCGGTACTCCTTGAGCACCCAGTCCGCCACGGGCATGCGTCCCGGTGGCATGCCGATGCCCACCCGGATGCGGCTGAAGTCACGGCTGCCCAGCTTGTTGATGATGGACTTGAGGCCGTTGTGCCCGGCGTGGCCGCCGCCCACCTTCACGCGCACGTCACCGGGGTCAAGGTCGAGCTCGTCGTGGATGACCAGCAGCTCCTCGGGCGCCACGCCGTACTCGGCGCACAACTTGGAGATGGGGCCTCCGCTCGTGTTCATGTAGCTCTGCGGCTTGGCGAGCACCACCTCGCGCACGCCGGGCCTGCCGTCCTCGTCCACGCAGCGCACACGCACCACGGCAACCTCGGCGCCGCACTGGCTCTTCCAGTAGCCGGCACCCAGCCTGCGGCCCAGCTCGTCGATGCTCCTAAAGCCGGCGTTGTGTCTCGTGGCCGCATACTCCTCGCCAGGGTTGCCCAGGCCTGCCACAAGGCGAATCGTCTTTGGCTGTGCTGCAGCCATGATGCCTCCTCATGCGAGGGGCCGCGCGCCTCGCGGCGTGCGGCCCCAAAGTCTCGGGTATCGGATGCTGTCCGGCAGACTGCACCCTTGGGCGTCCATGGCGAGCGAGGCCATGGGATGGGGCGGCCCGGCGCGGACCTGGCCGCTTACAGGTTGAAGCGGCCGCCCACCATGCCAGACACCGAGGTGTTGGTGAAGACGTGGTAGATGCACTCAGAGATCTCGTTGGCAACGGAGATGGTCTTCACCTTCGTGCCAAGCTCCTCGGCCGCGTGCGGCACGGAGTCCGTGACGACGCACTCCACGATGGGCGCGTCCTCCAGGCGCTCGATGGCGGGGCCGGAGAAGATGCCGTGGGTGGCGCACACGTAGATGTCGCCGGCACCCATGTTCTTGAGCTCCTTGATGGCGCCGCAGAGCGTGCCTGCGGTGTCGATCATGTCGTCGTTGATGATGCAGGTCTTGCCCTCGATGTCACCGATGATGCCCATGACCTCGGCCATGTTGTGGCGCGGACGGCCCTTGTGGGCGATGGCGAGGCTGCAGCCCAGGTCATCGGAGAGCTTCTTGCAGGCCTTGGCGCGTCCCACGTCCGGGGAGACGACGACGGTGTTGTCCCAGTCGAAGTTCTTGTTCTTGAAGTACTCGCCAAAGAGGGGGAGTGCCGTGAGGTGGTTCACGGGCACGTCGAAGAAGCCCTCGATCTGGCCCTGGTGCAGGTCGAGCGTGATGACGCGGTCCACGCCGGCGGTCTCGAGCAGGTTGGCCACGAGACGCGCCGTGATCGGCTCGCGCGGGGAGGCCTTGCGGTCCTGGCGGGCGTAGGCGTAGTGGGGAATGACGGCGGTGATGGAGCGAGCCGAGGCACGGGTGGCGGCGTCGGCCATGATGAGGGTCTCCATCAGCAGGTCGTTGACGTTGGCGCCAACGATGGACTGGATGAAGAAGACGTCGCAGCCGCGGACGGACTCGTCGAAGCGGGCGTAGATCTCGCCGTTGGCGAAGTGCTCGAGCGTGAGGCCCTCCACCTCGATGCCCAGGGTCTTGGCGATGGACGCCGCGAGGTCAGGGTTGCTCGTGCCCGTATAGATGCGGAGTCGCTTTCTGATGGGGACGAGCTGGTCGAGGTCTTCGTACATGAGTCCGCCTTCCCGTGTGAGGTCCGGAGTCGTTTCTTGCCGATTGTCTAGCTTACTATTTCTTGCTTTGTGATGGAGCTCAGCCGGTGTTTGCTCCCATAAAAATGCGGGTCAAGCGTTTTGCCCGCCTGGCCCGCACACCGTCTGTCTACGTTTTGTGGCAGTTTGCGCGTGACCCCGGCAACGCCGTTGCGTCACCGGGGCCATCCTCATACCTTGTCGCCGTGCCCTACTTCTGGGCCTTCAGCGCCTCGCGATGCTTGTGCGCCCAGCCCTCGATGTTGGTCTGGCGCGCGCGCCCCACGCCCAGGGCGTCGGCCGGCACGGGCTTCGTGATGACGGAGCCGGCGGCCACGAGCGCGCCGTCGCCAATCTCGGCGGGCGCCACCATCATCGTGTCAGAGCCCACGAAGACGCCGTCGCCGATGACGGTCTTGTGCTTGTGGACGCCGTCGTAGTTACAGGTGATGGAACCGGCGCCGATGTTCACGCCGCTGCCCATGGTGGTGTCGCCGATGTAGGAGAGGTGCGGCACCTTGGACCCCTCGCCGATCGTGGACTTCTTGATCTCCACGTGCGTGCCTGCCTTGGAGCCGTCGAGCATGTGGGTGCCGGGGCGCAGGTAGGCGCGCGGGCCGCAGTCCACGGCGTTCTCGAGCACGGCGTCGATGGCCACCGTCTCGTCGATGACGCAGCCGTCGCCGGCTCGCACGTTCGTAAGGCGCGTCTGGGGGCCCAGCTGGCAGTCCTCGCCCACGTGGGTGTCGCCGATCAGGAAGGTCTGCGGCCACACCACCGTGTCGCGGCCGATGGTGCAGTCTGGGCCGATCCAGGCCTGCATGGGGTCGATGAAGGTGACGCCCTCGGCCATGAGGCGGTCGTTGATGCGGTCGCGGGCGATGCGCGTGGCGCGGGCGAGCTCGGAGCGGCTGTTCACGCCCAGGCCCTCGGTGTAGTCGTTCACGTGCACCACGGCCACGCGGTCACCGTGGGAGCGGAGAATCTCGATCATGTCCGGGAGGTAGTACTCGCCCTGGGCGTTGTCGTGCCCGATCTCGCCGATGTGGGCGGCGAGCTTGGCGCCGTCGAAGGCATAGCAGCCGGCGTTGAGCTCGTGGAGCGTCTCGAGCTGCTCGGGCGTGCAGTCCTTCTGCTCGATGTTGCGGATGACGTTGCCTCCGGCGTCGAGCTCGATGCGGCCGTAGCCGGTGGGGTCGGGGGCGGTGATGGTGAGGATGGAGGCCGCCGTGACGCCGTCTGCCACGGACTCCACGAAGCGCCGGATCGTCTCGGGGCGGGCGAGCGGCAGGTCGCCGTTCAGGACGACGACGGGGCCGGCATCGACGCCGGTGGCCTCGAGGGCGCAGCGCACGGCGTGGCCGGTGCCGAGGCGCTCGGTCTGCTCGACGCACTCGACGCTGACGTCTGCGCGCTCGCCGTAGGCGGCGCCCACGATGGCGCGGACCTCGTCGGCGTGGCTGCCCACCACCAGCACGATGCGCGTGCAGCCGCCGGCGATGGCGGCGTCTGCCACCCAGCACACCATCGGCTTGCCGAGGATCTCGTGCGCAACCTTTGCGTGGTTGGACTTCATGCGGGTTCCCTCGCCCGCGGCGAGGATGATTGCGGTGGCGTTGGCCATGGGATGTCTCCTGTCGTATGCGGGGCGCGGGGCGCCCGTCACAGTTGGCGCCATGATACCGCACGCGTGCGAAGGGGCCGTGGCCGTTGGCCGTGCGTCTCGGGGGACTTGCTCGCGGCTCTTTGCTGGCCGTGCCGTCCTGATCGAAACGCGACCTCATCACGTATGCAAGTGTGCCCGTCCGCGAACGGCTGCCAAAGGCGGGCGCCGGGCGAATCGCGGAGGCGTTCCTCAGCGTAAACAAAAACCAGCGCGTGGCTGGGGCACTAGGATTCGAACCTAGGTAACGGGAATCAAAATCCCGGGTCCTGACCACTGGACGATGCCCCAGCCTCGCGCTGGCGTTGATAGTGTAACAGCTCGCGGCGGGCGCGAGAGCGAACTCGTATTGATTGCCGCCTACTGATACCGGAGCGCCTCGACCGGGTCGAGCTTGGCGGCGCGGCGGGCGGGGTAGTAGCCAAACACGAGGCCGATGAGCACGCAGATGCCGCAGGCGACACCCACCGCGCCCGCCGAGATGGCCGGGGCCACGCTGCCGCTGGCACCCATGCTCGAGGCGAGCCCGCTCGTGCTCGCCACGTACGCAAGCGCCCAGCTCCCGCCGTAGCCAACCGCCACGCCGATGACGCCACCGGCCACGCTGATGGCGATGGACTCCCACAGAAACTGCGTGGTGATGTCGCCGCGCGTGGCGCCCAGCGCGCGCCTGAGGCCGATCTCACGGATGCGCTCCGTGACGCTGGTGAGCATCATGTTCATGATGCCGATGCCTCCCACCAGCAGCGATATGCCGGCGACGGCACCCATCATGAGCGAGAAGGAGTTCATGTACTCGTTCAGCGAGTCGATGGCCTCCTTCATGGACTGTACGTAGATGGAGCTCTCGATCTCGTCGTCGGGAACGTTCTGCATCTTGGCCAGCTGCTGCTTGGTCTTCTCTACGAGCGAGGAGATGTCCACACCCTCGCGGGCAAAGCCCACCACGTCGTTGAGGCCCCGGCCGCCCGCGCCCAGGCGGTCCCTCACGGTGTTGGGCGGCAGCCATGCGTTGCCGTAGCCGTCGCCACCGCCCATCATCGAGCTTGAGGGGAGCACGCCCACCACCTGGTAGGGTGAGCCGTTGATCCGCACGGTCTTGCCCGTGGGGTCGGCGTTGGGATCGCCAAAGAGCTGCCGCATGCCGTCCGTGGTGAGCAGACACACCTGGGCGCCACCCGCGGCCTCCTCGGCCGTCCAGAGGCGTCCCGTGGAGACGGAGAGACCGCTTGCGCGTAGGTAGCGCTCGTCCCCACCGTAGAAGGTGGCGCTGAGCTGACCGTTGTCGGAGGTCATCTCGCCGCCGGTGACGTATGCGCCGGTGATGAACTCGTACTTGGGCAGCGCCTGCTCGAGGGTCTCCAGGTCGTCCTCCGTGAGGCCGTGGGGCGCGTACATCGAGACGCGCCGGGCGGCGTCGAGCCCCAGCTCGCCTACGAGCGAGTTGCGGATGCCGCCGATGAGCGAGGTCATGGCGATGACGGCGGCGATGCCGATGACGATGCCGAGCACGGTGAGCAGCGAGCGCCCTCGGTTGGCGTCGAGGGCGCTCACGGTCTCCGCGGCGAGGTCGCGTGGGGTCATGGCTACACCTCCGGGATTCGTGGCGTGCGGGTGGATGTGGCGGCGCCTGATGGGGCGGGTGTGGAGGCCGGCGGGCTCGCTCCGGCGTCCGCGACGTCTGCCCTCGTTCGTCCGAGCGTGCCGCCCACCCGGCCTGCCGTCTCGTAGGCGCCCGCCTGAATCTTGCCGTCCAGGATGTGGACCGTGCGGTCCGCGCGAGCGGCCACGTCTGGATCGTGCGTGATGAGCACGATGGTCTTGCCGCGGTCGCGCAGTCGCTCGAAGGTCTGCATGACCATCTCGCCGGTGGCGGAGTCGAGGTTTCCCGTGGGCTCGTCGGCCAGGATGATGGCCGGGTCGCACACGAGGGCGCGCGCGATGGCCACGCGCTGCATCTGGCCTCCGGAGAGTTCGTTGGTCTTGTGATCCCAGTGGTCCACCGGCAGGTTCACGGCCGAGAGCGCCGCCACGGCGCGCGGCTCGCGCTCTCGGCGCGGCACGTCGGCGTAGGCGAGCGGCAGCATCACGTTGCGCAGCACGGTGGCGCGGGGCAACAGGTTGAAGCTCTGGAACACGAAGCCGATGCGCCTGCCGCGCACGAAGGAGAGGTCGTCGTCGGAGAGCTCGGAGACGTCGAGCCCCTCGAGGCGGTAGGTGCCGGTGGTGGGCGTGTCCAGCAGGCCCAGGATGTTCATGAGCGTGGACTTTCCCGAGCCCGAGGGGCCCATGATGGCAAGGAACTCGCCTGCCTCCACGCTGAGGGACACCCCGCGCAGCACGTGGTTGAAACCCGCGCCCGTCTCGAAGATGCGGTGGACGCCGCGGATGTCGATGACGGGCATGGCTAGCTCACCTGCACCGCGCCGGAGCTGCCCGAGTCTCCCGGCTCGGGGGTTGGCGATTCTGCGGGCTCGTCTGGGGCGCCTGCCGCGTTGGCGCCGGCCTCGGCTGCGGTGTCGCTTGCCGCGTCACCGGCCGCGTCCGTGGCGCCGCCTACGGGGTTGACCATCATCGAGTCTGCCGCCGTGCCGTCGAGCACGGTACCGCCCGTCTGCGCGCCTTCGGGGAACGTGAGCGCCTCCATGCCGGAGATGACCACGGCGTCGCCCTCGGCGAGGCTTCCGTCCGTACTCTCCACGGCCGCCTCGGAGCCGTTGTTCGCGAGCACCGTCACCGTGGCCATGCGCCCGGCGTGGAGCTCGGCGTCGTCCTCCACGTAGACGATGCCGGTGCCGTCGCCCAGGTCCGTGAGCGCGGCGGCGGGCACGATGAGGGCGGTGTCGATGGTCTCGGTCACCACGCTCACGTTGGCCGTCATGCCGGGCTTCAGTCGCGCGTCTGGGGCGGGAATCACGAGGTCGACGGCATAGGTGACCCCGCCGCCCCCGTAGCCGCCGTACATGCCCGACGAGTCGCTCGAGCTCGTGGTGGCAATCGAGCGCACGGTGGCGTTGAGCATCGCGTCCGGGGCGGCGGAGAAGGTTGCGGTAGCGGCCTGTCCCACCTGCACCTTGTTGACGTCTACCTCGCTTACCTGCATGGTGACGGTCATCTGGGAGAGGTCGGCGATCTGGCAGAGCGAGCCCGTGGGGCCGCTCGACCCGTCGCCCATCGCGGCCTGGCCAACCGAAGCCCCCGTCTGGGCGCTCAACTGGATGATGCTGCCGGCTGCAGGCGCGCGCACGGTGCGCTGCTCGGCCTGCTCCACGGCCTTGTCGTAGGCGTCGTTTGCCTGCTCGAGGGCGATGTTCGCGCTCTGCACCTGTCCCTCGGCGGACGTGACGGCCTGCTCGGCGGAGCGCACGCCCTCCTTGGCCGAGGAGATGCCTGCGTCAACCTCGCTGGAGTTGTCGCCAACCACGGCGCCGGTCTCGTCGGTGAGCTGCGTTACGGGCGCGGCCTTGGCCTTCTTGAGGGCGTCCTTGGCGTCCGAGAGCGACTCGTGGGAATCGGCGAGCGCCTGCTTGGCCTGCGTCACGCCGGATTCGGCCGTGCGGATGCCGCGCTCGGCCTCGGCCACGGCGCGGTCGAGCTCGTCATTCTTGATGGTGAAGAGCACATCGCCCTCGGCCACCTGCTGGCCAAGCACCACGTTGACGCTCTCGATGGTGCCGTCTATCTGGGGAGTCACGAGGGTGGACGAGGCTGGCTTGATGGGGCCCGACCCCGTAATCTCGTTGGTGAAGGGGCCGCGGTAGACCGGCTGGGTGATGACCTGAGTCTCGCTGCCGGCAGGTGCGGAGGTGGAGGCGTGGCGCCAGATGGCGACGGCGGCCACCAGCGCCACGACCACGCCCGCCGCGATGCCGCGGCGGATGAGCTTCTTCCTGCGGCGCTCGGCGCGCAGGCGCTTGAGCTGGGCGTAGGCCTCCTGCTCGGCGGGGTCGAGCGTGCCGTGGACGTTCGCGCCGGCGGGGATGTCGGCTGAGTCGGCGCCGGGACGGGTCTGGTCTGCCCTGAGCACCTCGAGGTTGGGCATGCTGGTGGGGAGGCGCTTGGTCTGCGCGTCCTCGTCCGTCGGCCCGCCTGGGGCGCTGGCCTGGCCCTTCGAGCCAGGGCCCGTCCCAGGCGGGCTGCCCGGGCCCTTCTCGGCCGAGAGGTCGAGGGTCTCGACGCCCCTGGGCTCGTCTGTCGAAGCGTGTTTGCTGCCGTGTCTGTTCTTCCGGAATCGCATGGCGTCCCCCTCACCTGGCGCCCCGGGGTTCCGGCGCGCGGCCAATGTGCGTGTCAGATGACGTTCGTCGGTGGTGCAATTGCCCTGGTCGGCGGTGCCCGTAGGCACCAAGCTACCCGAATGGAGGCTTGAAGGACCCCTGGCCTGGGCGCTGTTCCGCCGAAGGCCCCTCCCACTCCGCCAGCGAGTCCGCGCGCGCCGTCTTGCGCGCGACCGGCGGACGAGCTTGGGAGAGGGGGTTGGGCAAGACGGGGCCGAGGGTGGCGTGTCCCCGCTCGCCGCGAGCCAAATTCGCTGCCGGCGTGGCTCGCGCGTGGCCGACGGGCCGGCTGGGGCGGAGGGTGGCCAGCCCCGGTCGCGAGATGAGTCAAATAGGAGGGCAACGTGACTCATCGAAAGCGCGGCCTGCGAGGCACTCCCCTACAGGGCGTCCTGGCGGAGGGTCTCCACGAGGTTCTGGGCGCGGGTGCGGCGCAGGGCGTAGGCCACGGAGAGCGCTAGCACCACGAGCGTGCCCGCCGCGGCGATGCCGATGTAGCCCCACGGCACCGCAAAGCCGAGGTCGATGAACGAGTCCTGCATGGCCCGCCACATTGCCCAGGAAACGAGCATCGCGAGCGCAAGGCCTATGGCGAGGCCGCGCCAGGCATAGCTCGCGCACTCGTAGGCGATCATGCGGCCAAAGGCTCGCTCGCCCATGCCCACGCTCCTGAGCACCGCAAACTCGCGCGTGCGCAGGATGATCGAGTTCGTGAGCGTGTTGAAGACGTTGGCCAGCGCGATGAGCATCGTGATGACGCTGAACAGGGCCACGAAGAGTTGGACGAGCTGCGTGGTGTCGATGTTTGCCTGGCGGTCTGCGGCGATGTTGTAGACGGTGCCGCTGATGGCGCCCGCGTCTCCCGCGCTCTCCGCTTTGAGGAGCGCATCCGTGCGCTTCTCGGTAGCGTCGGGGTCATCGGACGCGAGGAACGCCTGGCCATGGGCCACGCTCACGGTGCCGCCCGTTCCCGCCTCAGTGTCGGCGAGGGCGCTCATGGGCATGACCACGGCGGGGAAGGAGCCCACGGCACCGCTCGAGAGCAGCACGTTCGGGGCGTGGTCGGCGAGTGCGGAAACCTCGATGTCCTGGCTGGCTGCGCAGGCCTGCTCGGCCGGAACGTCGCGCAGGTCATAGGCGCCGCCCTCGTCCCGGGCAAGGTCGTAGCCGTCCTCGGCGATTCTGCCCCAGCGCGCCACGGGCTTGCCGTCCGCATCCTCGTAGATGCCTAGGTAGCTGTAGCCGGTGAGGTCGCCCGTGCCGGTTGGGGCGTATGGGGCGTAGGCCTTGAGCGTGCCGGCCTGCGTGTAGGGCACGAGGTCGAGGTAGCGCTGGCCGTTGTCGCTCTTGTACAGGTTGAGGCCGATGGCGCGAGGATGGGCGGGGTCCGTGAACTGGCTTGCATCGAGCCCAAGCTCGGCCACATAGGCAGCCCACGAGGCATCGTCGAGGTAGTAGACGTTGACCATCCCCGTGTAGTCGCCGTTCGCGGCGTAGGGGGAGAGCACGTTGTCGGCAGCTCCCGGGCCACTCGCGCCGTAGCGCGAGCTGCCGGCCTCGGTCGTCCATTCGAGGTCGAATCCGGCGACCTCCTTCATGGTTGCGATGGCATTCGCGTCAAGCATGGACGCAGGCACGATTGCCCGGGCGGAGCCGGAGAGGTACGAGCCCCTGCTTGAGGTGCCATTGGGTGCGGAGGCGTCGGCCACGAGCCTCTGGAAGCGATCGGCGAACGTGGGGGACGAGCTTAAGGCCTCGCTGTCGCTGGAGCCGTTCGCCCCCGTCGCCTCGCCACCTGCTGCCTCTGCGCCCCGCCCACCGCGTGCCGCCGAGTCGTCGACGGACGCGCTGAGCGAGACGTCCGCCTCGAGGGCACGCTCTGTCGTGGAGCCGCTGAGCCCTGCCACGGGCCGCATGTACGTGTCGAGCACGCCACAGGTCACCACGAGGGCCACCGACACGGCAAGCGACGCCACCACGATGCGGCCGCGCGAGCTCGAGCGCGTGAGGTTGCGGTGCGCCACGAGGCCGGGGACGCCAAAGGCGAGCTGGGCAAGGTGGCTGCCGAGGCCCGCGCCGCGGCGCCTGCACAGGCGTGCGAGCCTACCCTCGCGCACGGAGCTCGTCTGGCGGATGGCGTCGACGGCGCTCACGCGTCCGGCGCGTGCGGCGGGGATCCAGGCGGATACGAGCAGCGTCACGAGCGAGAGGGCGCAGGCAAGGGCCACGGCGCGCGGGTCCACCAAAAGGTCCAGGGTGCCCTCGGTGCCGAGCAGGGCCGCAAAGCCCCGCTGCGTCACCCGGAGCGTGGCGGCCGTGCCCGCGATGCCGGCGAACACGCCCATCGGGATGCCCACGACACCCAGCGCGAGAGCCTCGGCAACAACGGTGTGCCTGAGCTGCCGCTTGCTCGCGCCGACGCCGGAGAGCAGGCCAAACTGGCGCATGCGCTCGGTTACCGAGATGGCGAAGCTCGTGTAGATGAGCGAGACGGAGGCCACCATCACCACGACGGTGAGGATGGTCGCGAGCTGCCAGAGGGTGTTCCAGATGGCGCGCTCGTCGGTGAGGCCCTGGTAGCGCAGAAGGCCGTTGTGGAGCACGTAGCCGCCGGTCTCCACGCCGCTGGCGGCGAGGGTGTTGCCCCCAAGGCCAGACTTGGCATAGTCCACGCCCGTGGAGAAGAGCAGGGCCGACCACTCGTCCAGCTCACGGTAGCTCTTGAAGTCCGTGGCGAGGTAGGGGGCGGCAAAGCCGTCGTTTGCAAGGTCATTGCCGGCGGCATCGCCGTTCGCGGTATCCTCGCTCATTGGGCCGACAAGCGCCACAGGCCCGGCTGCCGAGCTGTCGAGCGCGCCCGAATAGGCCCAGTGGTTCATGATGAAGCCGATGAAGCCCACAACGGTAAAGGTGCGGCTGCGCATGTTCTCGAGCTTCTCGCTGCCGTCCTCGTAGCCGTTCTCCTCGCTTGCGTAGGCGTCGATGGCCGAGAGCCTCGTGCGGGTGCCGTCGCCAGCCGTGTGGACGCGGTCGCCCAGCTCGAGGGTCACGCTCGAGCCAATGGCGAGCGGCCCCGTGCCCGATATGCCCGCGCCGTCGGGCGTGACGCCCTCGAGGACGCGCGGCAACACGATCTCGCTCGGGTTTTGCGGCATGCGTCCGCTTGTGACCGCGGAGACCTGCGCGAGCCCCACGTCCTCGGTGGCCTCCGTGCCCCAGGCGCTGCCGGTGCCCTTCAGCATGGACGGGAGCGACTTCACCGTGATAAGCGCGCCGGTCTTGGTCGCAACCTGGTCCGAGGGCTTTGCGCTGCCGAGCTCCCGCGCTGCCGCAAGCTCTGTGACGTGGCTGTTCGCGCGGAGCTCGGAGAGCTTGTGGTCACTCACGCGAGGGCTTGCGACCTGCCAGGTGCCGTCGTACTGCACTTCGCGCTGCAGGAGCCCTCCGCCGATGGAGGTGACGCTCGTGAAGATGGCCGTGATGAGCGCGCACGAGAGCGCGATGCCGATGACGGTGGCGATGGTGCGCGCCCGGTTGCGGGCAAGCGAGCGCAGCGTGAAGCGGGTGAGGATGCCCATGGCTAGACCTCGATCCCACGGGCCCTGAGCTGCGCCCCAAGCTCGGTACCTGCGCGCGGGCCGTCTGGCGTGCGCTCGTGCCCGACGGGCGCCGATGCCGCCACGGTGGCGAAGCGCGTGCCGCCGCGGCGCTCGTCGCTCTGGATGCGGCCGTCCTCGATGGCGATGACGCGGTCTGCCATGAGGGCGACGTCCTCGTCGTGCGTGATGACCACGAGCGTCTGCCCCAGCTGCCGGTTGCTGGCGCGCAAGAGGCCCATGATCTCGGCGGAGTTCTTGGAGTCGAGGTTGCCGGTGGGCTCGTCTGCCAGCACGATGGCCGGCGCGTTCATGAGGGCGCGGCCGATGGCCACGCGCTGCTGCTGGCCGCCGGAGAGCTGGTTGGGGAGGTGATGCTCGCGCCCGCTCAGGCCCAGGGACCCCACGAGCATGTCGAGGCGCTTCTGGTTGACCCTGCGGCCGTCGAGCAGCACCGGCAGCGTCATGTTCTCCACCACGTCCAGCACGGGGATGAGGTTGAAGAACTGGTAGACGAGGCCCACCTCGCGACGTCGGAAGACCGCGAGCTGCTCGTTGCCCCGGGCGTAGATGTCCTCGCCGCCCAGGCGCACGGTGCCCTCGGTGGGGCGGTCAACGCCGCCGAGTAGGTGCATGAGCGTGGACTTGCCCGAGCCCGAGGACCCGATGATGGCCACGAACTCGCCGGTATCGAGCGAGAGCGAGACGTCGTCGAGCGCGCGCACGGCCTGCTCGCCCGTGCCGTAGACCTTGGTGAGGTGCTCTGCGGTGAGGATGCTCATGGGGCTCCTTTTGGTTGCGCCCCGCCGCCGCGGCGGGGCGGGGGATTGGTCCCTTGTGCCGACATCCATGGTGACGCCTCGGCCTTGCTCCAGCCTGACCGCTTCGTGACGGTTCTGTCACGCGGGCGAGTGCGCCCTCGCGCGTGGCTGCTTTGACGGGCGGCGTCGGTGCGCACCTTGGCGCAGGTTTGCGCCCTGTGCTTGTCTTCGGCGGTGTGCCCCGGCGCCCCTGGTACCGTTGCCCCGTGCGCCGCCTGTCGAGGCCTCGCCCCCTCGGCCCCTGGCATCAGGGGCCCCAGATGCGGGCATGGGTTGGCCGAGATCCTCGCTCCCTTGCCTCCTACACCACGGCCTTGAAGAAGGTGATGTCGAAGCGCGCGCCGGTGATGTTGCCGTTCGCGTCGATGACGTTACCTGCGGTGATGCGACCATCCTGAGCCGTGATGAGGCTCTGTGCCAGCGAGAGGCCGATGCCCACGCCGCCGGGGCTCACGTCCGACGGGTCCGAGGCGCCGCCGCGGTAGAAGCGCTCGAACACGTGGGGGAGGTCTGCCTCGGCGATGCCGGGACCCGTGTCGGTGACGGTGATGCGGCAGGCCAGGGCGTCCTCGCTGGTCTCGACGCGCACGACGCCGCCCTCGGGCGTGTGTTCCAGGCAGTTCTTGAGTACGTTCTCGAGCGCCTCGCGCATCCAGGCCGCGTCACCCGTGAAGCTTGTCCCGGACTGCGATGCCTTCTCGAGGCGCACACCCGCCAGCTCGAGGTGGATGGCCAGGGGCTCCGCTGCCTCGTCCACCAGGGCGACGACGTCGACCGGCGCGCTCTGCAGGTGCACGGCGCCCGCGTCGATGCGAGCGAGCTTGAGCAGGGCCTCCACGAGCCACTGGACCTGCGTGAGCAGACGCTCGCTCGTGCGTAGGTGCTCGAGCGCCTCGGCAAGAGCGGGGGAGCCTTCGCAGCAGGCCGCCTCGAATGAGGCCGCCTGCTTGGCCACCAACTCCTTGCGAGCGAGCGCCAGTGTGAGCCCAAGCGAGGTGAGCGGGGTCCTGAGCTGGTGCGATATGTCTGCGAGCGAGTCTGCGAGGGATGCCTTCTCGCGCGCAAGCTCCTCGGCGGTGAGCGTGAGGCGGGTCAGGGCCTTGTCCACCTCGCTTGCAAGGATGGCCAGCTCGCCCTCGTTCATGTCTGCAAGGCTGACGGTGCGGCCTGCATGCAGGGCCTCGTCCACCCGCTCCGCCATGCGGGCGAGCGCGCGCTGGCGCCTGAGCGTGAGCGCGAGGAAGGCACCCATGACGATGCCGCCGCAGAGCAGGATCGCCACGGCTCCCCATGCGTCGCCCAGTGCGAGGAAGACGCAGCTGCCCGCAAGCACGACAGCCGCGGAGACGGCGACCGTCCACCTGAGCTCTCGGTCCCTCATCAGCACGGCGCTCCCCCCCTCTCATGAGTCAGTCTGCCGTCTACTTTGACTCATCGAGTGCTGGTTTTGGACGAGGCTCCATCTCCTGGTTCCGGCCCACGCTTTCCTATCTTTGCGCCGCCCGGCCACGGCTTGCATTTTGCCTATCCTCTCCGGCGTTCAGTCGCAGACCTTGTAGCCCAGGCCGCGTACGGTGGTGATGAGTTTGGGGTGTGCCGGGTCGTCCTCGATCTTGTCACGCAGCCGCTTGATGTAGACCGAGAGCGTGTTCTCCTCGATGTAAGCGCCGGCATCCTCCCAGAGGGCATCGCGCACCATGTCGCGCGTCACGAGCTTGCCGTGGTTGCCGACAAGTAGCAGGAGCAGCTTGTACTCGAGCGCGGAGAGCGCGAGCTCCCGGCCGTTTCGCGTGACACGGGCGCGGGCGGGGTCGATTTCGAGCGGCCCAAGCCTGATGGAGCGCCGCTCGGGTTGGGAACGGCGCAGGACCACCGCGATGCGTGCCAGGAGCTCGCGCGGGCGAAAGGGCTTGGCCACGTAGTCGTCCGCGCCCATGGTGAGGCCGGTGACCGTGTTGAACTCGTCACCCGAGGCGGTGAGGAAGATGACGGGCGTCTTGGGGCTTGCCTGCTTTATGGCGTTGCAGACGGCAAACCCGTTGCCCTGGGCAAGGGTGACGTCGAGCAGCACGAGGTCGTAGGGACAGAGGTTGCCGCCAGAGCGGCGAGCGTGGACCTGCGGGCAACTGACGGAGGCTGCCGGATTCGCTGCGGCGGGCCTAGGGTTGCTGCCATGGGCGCTCGATGTGGGGGAGGCCGTATTGTCACGCGTGCTTGGGCCGCGGGAAGGCGTGTTGCCGCATGTCCTGGCGATGGCCTCGTCCTGCGTGGCGCAGGAATCCACCTCGAAGCCCTCGCCCTCGAGTAGCTCCGAGAGCGTGGACGTGATGATGGGGTCGTCCTCTACCAATAGAATGCGCATGAATGCAGGTCCGTTCGTAATCATGCGGACGCTCGCTGTGTGGAGCGCCTCTACTCCTCCAGTGCGGCGCAGAGGGCGTCGAGCAGGGCCACGGCCAGCATCTGCGCGTCGTTCGTGGTGAACGTACCGTCGTAGGTGGGGTCGTTCGGCAGCTCGACGCGCACCACGGGCGGCTTCCTGCGCGAGCTCTCGATGGCCGTGCGCAGGCGAAGCGCGAGATCGTCACCCTCACCCATGGAAACGTTGACGACGTTGGAGACCGCCGGTCGCGGCGTGGTGGCCAGCACGAAGACCGCGAGGTCGCCGTCCTCGGCGCCGTCGACGGAGTCCACGAGGCGCAGGCCCGTCTTCTCCGAGGTGGCCGTGGCGATGTTCCAAAGGCGACCGGCCACGTTGCGGGAGATGGGGTCCTCTGCGGTGATGGCGAGCTGGGCCTCCTCCAGCACGAGCGCGGCTCGGGCAAAGCCCATGGGGCCCTGCGGGTGCGGGCCGGCAGCGGGCTTGCCGGCCCAGACGTGGCGCAGGCGCTCGAGGGCATCGAAGGTGTCGGAGAACGCGATGCCGTCGGCCAGCATGCCCACGTTCTCCTGGAACAGCTTCACCGCGGCCTCGGTGTGCACGCCGTAGTATCCGTCCTCCTCGCCGCAGGAGAAGCCCAGCACGTTGAGGGCCTTCTGCAGACAGCGCACGTCGTTGCCGTGGAAGTTGGGGAGGCGCAGGTAGAGCGTTCGGTCTCCCATTTGGTAGCACTCGTCCACCAGCACGGACCAGCATGCGGTGTCCACCTCGGTGGAGACGGGCAGGCCGTGCTCCACGCGGAAGCGGGCGACGGCGTTGGAGGTCGAGGAGCCAAAGCTGCTGCTCGTGCGCTCTGCCTCGTCAATCTCGTAGCCGAGCGACGCCAGACGCTCCTGAACGTCCTCGACGACCGCTCCCGTCATGCCCTCGCGAATCGAATCCATTGGTAGCACCAATCTCGTTAGTTGCTGAACACCGTAGTAGTATGCCCTACCTCGCGCGCTGCGTGCGCCGAAAGGACGGGAGCCACAGGCTTGGCGGACTCCGAGCCGGCCCTGGACCTCTTCCCGTGTCTGGGGGCGGGCCCTTTTCGCGACCGGTGAGATAGACCCCGTGCTATCTGCTACGTGCGCCGAAAGGACGGCGGCGCGTCCTTAGTGGTCCCTCTGCACGAAGAAGTCCGCCATCGAGAGCAGGAGGTCGCGCGCCTCGGGCGTGATGAGGCCGCATGTGCAGAGGGCGGCAGCCTGCTCCTTGGCCGCGTCGGCCTCGGCGTGCGCGAGCTTTTGGCAATGCGCGATGCCGCCGCCGTCCTCGAGCAGTCCCACGGCACGCGCGAGCTCGGTCTCGCTCGTGGTGCCGCTCTCGAGCAGGCGCACGAGCTCGGAGCGCCCCTCCTCGCCCAGGTTTGCGAGGGCCCATACCACGGCCAGCGTGCGCTTGCCCTCGGTGATGTCGCTTCTGAAGTCCTTGCCCTGTGCAGCGGCGTTGCCCACGAGGTTCAGCAGGTCGTCCTGAATCTGGAAGGCGATGCCGGCATGACGCCCCAGCTCGATGAGCCCGCGCGCCGCGTCTGGTCCGGCGCCGCCTGCGAGCGCGCCGATGTAGAGCGGCGAGGCCACCGTGTACCAGGCCGTCTTGCTCGTGACCATGTAGAGGTAGTCGGCAGCCGTGACGTCCCAGCGGCCGTCGCGCGCCCAGCCCAGGTCCAACGCCTGGCCCTCGAGGGTGTGGCGCTCCATGCGCACGAGCTCGGAGAGCACGGCCAGGCGCTGGCTCTCGCTCAGCCGCTCGTCTGCGAGCACCACCTCGAAGACCTGCGTGAGCGCCAGGTCTCCCATGTTGGTGGCCACGCCCACGCCCTCCTTGAGGTAGAGGCAGGGCTCTCCGCGGCGCAGCTCGCTCTCGTCGGCGATGTCGTCGTGGATGAGCGCGGCGCTCTGGAAGAGCTCGATGGCCACGCCGGCCGAGAGCGCGTCCTCGGCGGTGCCGCCCACGGCCTCGGCGCCCAGCAGCGCCAGCACGGGGCGCACGCGCTTGCCGCCGCCCTCGGTGAAGCGGGCGAGTGGGGCGTAGAGGTAGCGATCGAGGTCGGCGCCCGGGGTGCCGTCCGTGAGCGGGGAGGCGGCCGCGCGGGCGAGCGCGGCGTCTACCAGGGGGAGCTTCTCGCGCAGGTAGGCTGTGAACGACATGAAAGACCTTTCGACGCACGTGGTTCGTCGCACATGGGACGCCCCCTCACCGTTGCCGGTGCGGGGGCGCCAGGGATCTCGATTTACCCCTCGAACCCGTTGGGGTTGTGGCTCTGCCATCTCCAGGAGTCGCGGCACATGTCGGCGATGTCAAACTGCGCCTTCCAGCCCATCATGCGCTCGGCCTTGGTGGCGTCGCCGTAGACGGTGGCCACGTCGCCGGCGCGGCGCGGGCAGATCTTGTACGGCAGCTCGTGGCCGCAGGCCTTGGAGAAGGCGGCGACGACCTCGAGCACGCTCGTGCCCTTGCCGGTGCCCAGGTTGAAGACCTCCACGCCCGTCTTGCCGTTCATCCAGGCAAGCGCGCTCACGTGGCCACGGGCGAGGTCAACGACGTGGATGTAGTCGCGCACGCCGGTGCCGTCCGGGGTGGGGTAGTCGTCGCCAAAGACCTGCACGGCCTCGCGCTTGCCCACGGCAACCTGTGCCACGTAGGGCACGAGGTTGTTGGGGATGCCCTTGGGGTCCTCGCCGATGAGGCCGCTCTCGTGCGCGCCGATGGGGTTGAAGTAGCGAAGCAGCACGACGTTCCAATCCGGGTCGGACGTGTGGAGGTCCGTGAGGATCTGCTCGATCATCCACTTGGTCCAGCCGTAGGGGTTGGTGCAGGCCTTCTTGGGGCTCTCCTCGGTCACGGGCACGGCGTCCGGGTCGCCGTAGACGGTGGCGGAGCTGGAGAAGATGATGGACTTGCAGCCGTGCGCGCGCATGACGTCAACGAGCGCCAGCGTGTTCTCGAGGTTGTTGTGGTAGTACTCGATGGGCTTCTGCACGGACTCGCCCACGGCCTTGAAGCCGGCGAAGTGGATGACGCGGTCCACGGGGTGCTCGTCGAAGATGCGGTTCATGGCATCGCGGTCGAGCACGTTGTCCTCGTAGAAGGTGAGGCGCTCGGCGGCTTTGTCGCCTACGATCTGCTTGATGCGGTCCAGGCACACGGCGCTGGAGTTGGAAAGGTCGTCTACCACGACGACCTCGTAGCCGGCCTGGAGCAGCTCGATGACGGTGTGGCTGCCGATGAACCCGGCGCCGCCGGTGACGAGGACGCAGGTGTCCTGGGGCGTGATCGCTTCGCTCATGCAATTCCTTTCATGGCGCCGCCGGCCGGCGGCTGGATGGCACGCGTGGGCGGGCCCGCCTTGAGGAGGACCCGCCCGCTTGCATCAAAGTATATCGCTCGAGTATGGGGAAGCGGGCCGCTGCGATGCCGGCTCCATATGCGAGCCGCTACGCCGCCCAGCCCCAGCGCGGCGTCACGATGTTGCCGTAGGAGCTGATCCAGCTGTCGAGCCCAATGGTGCGGATGTAGCCGATGTTGTCCATCACCGTGCCGTTGCCGATGTAGATGCCCACGTGCCCGTAGGTGCGCCCCGCGCTGGAGCCGCCGGCGTAGGTGGAGACGGCGATGATCATGCCCGGCTGCAGGTCTCCCTTGTTGGAGCTCGTGCAGAAGTTCCAGTACATGTTGTTGGCATTGCCGCCCGGGTATCCCAGGCCGGCCGCGCTGTAGACGCGGCTCACCCACATGGCGCAGAGACCTGCGCCCGGCGAGCCCACGCGCTTGCAGGCGGACACGATGGCGGCGCCCTTCTCGGACGCGCTGGCGCCGGAGAGCGTGCCGGTGACGCCGGCACCTCCGCCACCCGAGCTGCCGGAGCTGCCCTGAGCCGCGGCGGCCGCGCGGGCGGCGGCCTCGGCCTCCTTCTGGCGCTTCTCCTCCTCGGCGGCCGCGAGAATCTCGGCGTCGCGCTTGGCGATGAGGTCCTTCACGTCCTGCGAGAGGCCGTCCACCAGGTCGGACGCCTCCTGCTGCTTGGCCTCGACGGCCGCGAGCTGCTGCATCTGGTCGTTCTTGAGGGTCTCCAGCTCGGACTTCTGGTCCTCGAGGTCGCTCTTTGCCTGCTCGAGGTCTACCTTGGCCTGCTCGAGCTGGGCCTTGGCGTCCTTGACGTCATTGATGAGCTGTTCGTCGCTCGCGTTGATCTTGCCGAGGTAGGTGAGGTTGCTCGTGAGCTCGTCAAAGCTCGAGGAGTTCAGCAGCACGGACAGCAGACTTGAGTTGCCCGTCTTGTAGCTCTGGGAGATGCGGCCGCTCAGCTGGTTCTGCTTGTCGTCAAGCTCGGACTGCTTGCTGTCAATCTCCTTCTGCTTGCCGTCGATCTTGGACTGGGTGTCGTCAATCTGGCCCTGGACCTGCTCAATCTGGCTCACGGTGTCGTTGAGCTGCTGGTTGAGCGCAACGTACTGGTCCGAGATGCCGTTGAGCTTTGCCTGGGCGTCCTCGTACTGCTGCTGGGCGGCGGCGAGGGCGTCCTGCGTCTCCTGGGAGGCCTGGGGCTCGGCGAGCGAGCGAAGGGGGTTGCCGAGTGCGACGGCGCCCACAACGGTGAGGCCCAGCATGGCCTTGAGGGCCGTGCGGCGCGTCACGAGCGGGCAGTGTGAGGAATCGCGCCTGCCCAGGGCATCCGTGATGCCCATGCGGGAGGCGCCTGAGGGGGCTGCGGGCAAGTCGCCCGCGGAATGGTGAGCGGTATCGTCCCCGTGGGGACGGAGAGTTCTTCGCGACATGTTGGCTCCAATTAAAGTACGTCTGCCTGTCGGCGGCTCTGCGTTTGGACAGGATACCGCAAGAAACCTGACCTCAGGATTAATCCACGGGCGGGTGCGGCTGGCGCACGTGAGAGCGGGTACGGGGCATTGCGAAGGGCGTCGTGGCCGAACCGTGTGGCGAGTGCGCGGGCGACGGCTTGCGCGGGCGCGGCTGCCGCGGCCGTCCGCGCTGGCCGTGGCGCTACGATGGCCGCTCGCGCAGGATGCCCTGCAACACGCGCAGCACCTCGATGGCCGCTCGCGCAGGATGCCCTACAACACGCGCAGTACCACGATGCCGGCGAGCCAGGCGGCGCAGAGCGCGCAGAAGGCGAGGTCGCACGTCTGCACGTGCTGTTCGTGGTAGCGGGTGCGGGCGTCGCCGCCCTCGTAGCAGCGGGCGTCGAGCGCGCGCGAGAGGTTCTGCGCGTGGCGCATGGCCCCGGCAAACACCGGCACCAGCACGGCGCCGAGGGCGCGCAGGCGCGAGAGCGCCCCGCCCTCCTCAAAGCTGCCGCCGCGCGCGGCCTGCGCGTCCATGACGGATTGCACCTCGTCGGACAAGATGGGCACGAAGCGCAGCGCCAGCGACATGACCATCGCAATCTCGTGCGTGGGTACGTCGAGGCGGCCGAGCGGGGAGAGCAGCGACTCGAAGGCGTCCGTGAGCGCGGTGGGCGTGGTGGTGAGCAGCAGCATCGCGCCAAAGCCCACCATGATGACGAGGCGGATGCCGTAGAGCGCGGCAGACCAGGCGCCCACCTCGGTCACGACGAGGGGGCCGAGGGCGGCCAGCGTAGCCCCTCCCTGCATGGCAAAGAGGTTGAAGAGGGCCACCACCAGCGCAAACGGCACGATGGGCATCATCGAGCGCCCCACGGTGCGCGCTGGGAGGCGCGAGGCGGCCACAAGAGCCACGAGCGCTGCGAGGGTGAGCAGCAGCTGGGTGGGCGTGGTGACGGTGCACGAGGCCACCATGACCACCACGAGCGCCACGGACTTGATGCGGGCGTCGAGCTTGTGGACCACGGAGGCTCCGGGCTGGTAGCTGCCGATGGGCGAGGCTAGCATGCGGGCACCTCCTCGCGAACGTCCGGGTTGCCTTCGGGTGTGCCGGCGCTGGGAGCCACGGCGAGGCTCGTGGTCACAGCGCGTCGAAGCGCGCCTACAAGCTCGGGTGTCGTGAGCGGGCTTCCGGCAACGGCAATCTCGCGCGCGCGGAGCTCGCAGGCGAGCGCGAGCGGCGCCGGGATGCCGAGGCCAAGCTCGCGCAGGCGCCCTTCCTGGGCAAAGACCTCGCGTGGGGTGCCCTCCAGCGCCACGCGCCCGGTGTCGAGCACCAGCATGCGGTCTGCGAGGGTGGCCACGTCCTCCATCGAGTGCGAGACCATGAGGATGGCCACGCCACGGGCATGCAGCGCGCGTATCACGTTGCGCAGGCGCTCGGCGCCGCGCGGGTCCAGGCCCGCCACGGGCTCGTCGAGAACGAGCACCTTGGGCTCCATGGCGAGCACGCCGGCGAGCGCGGCGAGGCGCTGCTGGCCGCCCGAGAGGTCGAAGGGCGAGGCGTCCACCTTGCCCGCAAGGCCGAGGAACGCGAGCTGCTCGCGCACGCGACGCTCCACCTCGGCGGGCTTGAGGCCGAGGTTTCGGGGCCCGTACGCGACGTCCTCGAAGACCGTGTCGGCAAAGAGCTGTCGCTCGGGGTGCTGCATGACGTAGCCTACGAGGCCGCGAAGCTGGCGGCGCCGGCGACGGTCCGTGGTACGGATGCCGCAGACCTCGATGGCACCCGAGTCCGGCGTGGCAAGCGCGCAGACGAGACGGGCGAGGGTGGACTTGCCGGAGCCCGTCTGGCCGGTGAGGGCCACGAGCTCGCCGGGACCAACCTCGAGCGAGACGCCGTCGAGCGCGGGGACAGAGCCGTAGCGGAACCTCACATCGCTCACGCGGAGGGCGGGTGCGACGGGCTGGCTCGCGGGTTGCGAGTGCGCGGCCGCAGGGGCGGAGGTGCCGGCGGGGTGCGTCTCGGCAGCGGGCCGGGTCTGTTCCTGGGAGGCGAGTTCGGGAGATGAGGCCGCCTGGCCCGCGCCCTCGTGCTCGAGCAGCTCGTGCGCGAGCTCGTCTGCGGACGTGTGGGGAGAAAGCCCCAACTCAAGCGCCACATGCGTGGCGAGCGGCACGTCGAGGCCCAGATCGCGGAGCTTGGTTGCGTGGGCGAACACCTCGTGGGGCGCGCCCTCAAGCACGATGTGGCCGTGGGCGAGGACCACCACGCGGTCCGCGGCCAAGGCCTCGTCCATGAAGTGCGTGATGTGCACGAGCGTGGTGCCGGCAGCCTGCAGCTTGTCGAGTACGCGCATGATGCCCCGGCGCCCGCGAACGTCCAGCATGGCACCGGGCTCGTCCAGCACGAGCAGGTCTGGGTGCATGGCGAGCGCTCCGGCTATGGCCACACGCTGCTGCTGGCCGCCGGAGAGGCGGGGGGGGTCTGCCTGCGCGTAGGCGCCCATGGCCACGCGGGCAAGCTCCTCGTCTACCCGGCGGACGATCTCTGCGTGCGGGACGCCGAGGTTCTCTGGGCCAAAGGCCACGTCGTCGGCCACGATGCTCGTGACAATCTGGTCCTCGGGGTTCTGGAACACGAGCCCCGTGTGGTGGCGGGCGTGGCGGTAGGCCTCGGCATTCGGCGCGGTACCGTCAAATGCGACGCGCCCGGCGAGCTCCACCGTGCCCTCGTCCGGAGCCTCCAAGCCGCAAATCACCTGGGCCAGCGTGGACTTGCCCGAGCCGTTGGGACCCAGCACGCAGAGTCGCTCGCCATCCATGACCTCGAGCGATATGCCATCCAGTGCCCAGGTGGCGCCCTCGCTGTACGAGAGACGGACCCCCTCAAGCCGAACGCGTGGCTTGAGGGGGTCCGTCTGGCACGGCGCGTTGATGCTGCGGATCACGCTACTCCCCAACGAGCTTGGAAACCGGCTTGTACACCAGCTGCGTCACGACGCAGTTGAGCACGATCTTGAGCAGGTTGAACGGCAGGAGGATCGGCACGATCATCTGGATGACCTGCTCGGTGGTGACGCCGGAGTAGAGCGGGGTCACGATGATGTTGCCCACGATGGCCACCACGAGCGTCGCCACGGCGCCGAGCAGCATGCCCAGCGTGGCGCCCTTGCGCGTGCGCGCCTTGGCGTAGACGAGCGCGGTGGGAACGGTGAGGGCCAGGGCGCAGAGGATGCCCATGAGGCCGCCGAACGGGTTCATGAAGAGGTGCGGCAGCCAGGAGAGCACGCTCACGAGCGCGCCGGTGCCGGGGCCAAAGGCCAGGCCGGCGACGAGGTCGACCACGCCGGACGGATCGTACTTGAGGTAGGGGGCCGGCGGGAACACCGGCAGCTCCACGAAGCTCGCCACGAGGGAGAGCGCCACGAACAGAGCGCAGATGGCGATGCGGCTCGTGGACCAGCCGCCGGCGGTGGTGCCGGTGGTGGAGTGGGAGGCTGGACGTGCAGTGGGAGATGTGGCCATGATGGGCCCTCCGTTTCTTCCATCCGGACTCAGGCGCGTCTGCGCTCATTACCGTTGGCCCCGGATTCGCACCGGGTCAGCCGCGTATTCGCGGGTCGCGGGCTTCGGGCGCCGCAGCGTCCGTTACCGCCAGTGGGGAATCTCACCCCGCCCTGAAACTGACGATGCACAGCCTAGGCGCGTCTCTTTGTCGCGTCAAGGGCGAATTGCTGCCAGTTCACTGGTGTCTACATTGGCCCGTCGCATCCGGCCGACTCTGTGAGAGCCAACGACGCCGGCGAGAGGGCATTGGCCCGTCGTGGCGGCCCCGCGTTGCGTGAATGCCGTCCGTTTCGCCCTCGATGGCCATTCGGCCGTCTTGCAGAGGCGAAAAACGGATGCCGGGTTCTTGACTTTTGACCAAGGGTTGCCGACTACTCCTCAGAGGCAGCCGCGGACATGCCTGCGCGCCCTCACGAACGACGCAAGGTATGCCAGGAGGCTCACCGAAAGCAGTCCCATGACTTCCGTCGGCGTGGTCGGGGCGTTTGCGAGCCAGCTTGCATCCCCCGGGTAGGCGGCCGTGCCGCTTGAGCTCATGACGCCGAGGAACCCGATTGCGCCAGAGGCCGTGCTACCGGGTGCTCCGGATGCCAAGCATGCGCAGACGAGCGTGCCGCCCACGGCAGCCGTTGGAGCCCAGGGGTTGCGGCCCAGGGAGGCGGCGGAGGAGAGCAAGCTCATGACAAGCGACGAGAGGGCCAGCCTCGCGAGGTTGGAGGCTATCGAGGCGCCGACGTTGGAGACGCATGGCGCGGCGTCGGAGGTCATCACGACGGGATAGTCGAGGCTTCCGAGCCCATTGCGTGCGGCGACGGCCGCGGCGAGGCCCCAGCCCAGCACGGTGACGAGCATGCCCGCAACCCAGGCTATCGAGCTATCAATCACTCGTGCCGTCCGCGCTTCCATCGGGGCCTGTGCGAGCAGTCTGCCGCTTGAGCGGTCGAAGCCGAGCACGCAGGCAATGACGAGCGTCGGAACGGTCCACAGGGCCCCGGGTAGGAGAGACGGCACTGCGGCGAGGCGGAACGTCGCCGGCTGCTCAGCGGTGCTCGCGTAGACGTCCCATCCGCCGTCATGGAGCGCGCGGGTGAGGGCGAGCTCGGCCCGGACGTCCGCCTCGGACCCTACGCCGCCCGCGCCGAATGCGCAGAGCCCGGACTCGCCCACGCGAATGGCGACCTCGGCGGCATGCGCGGCATCGGCCGTGAACGAGTGCCAGTCTCCCGTGAGGTCCGGTCGCACCTGCTCGAGCGCCACGAGCGCCACGTCGTACTCAAGCAGCAGATTCGCTTGCTCACTGGTTTGGGGGCTAATCACGCCGCTCTTAACCGCGTCATCAAAAAGGGCACGGCGCCGGTGGTAGAGCTCGGGGCAGAAGCCCGTGGTGCCTGGCAGGAGGCTCGAGCCCACGCATATGACGGCAACCAGTACGAGCATGCCCAGCACGACGCGGCTTCTGAGCAGCAGGCCTAGCCGCGTTCTCAGGTAGGCGCCGGCGCCCATGGCTAGGGCCTCCTGAAGCGCTTGCCGCGTTGCGGCGTGGCGAGGCCGTTTCGGGTGTCCGTTGGCGCCTGGATGCCGTGGCCCGCGCCATCGCGGGAGCCGTTCTCGCCGTAGAGCTCGTTGTAGAGCGCGAGCGAGCTCGCCCCTCCGCTCGGCACCTCCACGAGTCTGCCGTCGCGCACGAACAGGACGCTGTCGCAGACGCGGTCCACGTTGTCGAGAATGTGCGAGCTCATGATGATGCCCGTGCCGTGCGCCGCCACTTTGCGCACGAGCCTCGAGTTGAGCTGCACGTTGGTGGGGTCAAGCGCGTTCATGGGCTCGTCGAGCAGGAGGTAGGCCGTATGCGCCATGTAGGCGATGGCGAGCGTGAGCTGCTGCTTCATGCCCTGGGAGAGCTTGCGAACCGGTCGTGACAGCCAGCCGTCGATGCCGCAGCGCCGGGCGACGTCGTCCACGGAGTAGGGAGAGCCCCAAAGCCGCTTCGTGCTCTCCAGGTGAAAGCGCGCCGAGGCGTCCGGGTAGAGCAGAGTGCCCTCGCCGGGAGCGTAGAAGACGGCGCGACGGAAGGCGCGCTCGTCCCTGGGTGACACACCGTCTACCTGCAGCTTGCCCGAGCAACCGCGCATATGCGCGCCGGCGAGGAGACGCAGCAATGTCGTCTTTCCCCAGCCGTTGGGGGCGACGAGACCTTTAACCTGGCCGGCGTCGAGAGTAAGCTCGGCGTCGCTGAGCAGGACCCTTCCGCCGCGACGCGCCGTGATGTCAGTTGCGCGGAGCATGGGTTCCACCTCCGGTTGCTGGGGCGTGGGCAGGGCCATGGCTTTGCGAGGCGCTCGTGGCGGCGCGTGTGGCAGGCCGGCGGAACGTGGCTGGCTGCGGGCTCTCGGTCCTCGCGCTTCGAACGAGATGCACGCTCGGCCTGCGAAGGGCGTGTGCGGCCAAGGCGAGTGCGAGCAGGGCGGCCGCCGTGCCGCCGAGCATGAGCGCCGCCCGCGTCAGGTCCACGCCTCGGATGATCGTCTCGACGGCACCAGAGCTCGTATCTATGTAGAGGAGCTCCCGTGAGAGGTCATCCGTCTCAAGGGGCGTGCCAGCGACGCGGCGCAGGTTGAGATAGGTCTGGGGAAGCCATTGGAGTGCGGCGTTACCTGAGCGGGCACAGAGGTCGTAGATGGGCATGAGGGGGACCGCGCAGAACAGCGCTGCTGTTACTGCTCCGAGCGCGGCGCTGCCGGAGGCCTTCGCCACGAGCTCAACCAACGCCGAGACAACAAGCGCCATGAGCGCGAGTATGGCGAGCTGGGAGGCAATGACGGAGCCCACGCACGTCTCGATGATGGTCCCGTCCCGCATGAGCGTGACTGGATGGGCGAGCGAGCCGGCTCCGTTGCGAATGCCCGTCACGAGCGCCGCCGGCGCGCAGGCCACGGCCACGAAGCCGAGCAGCGACACCACGACAGAGGACGAGGAGGCAAACAGCTTGACGGCGGGGCCGCCTGGTGCCTGCGCAAAAAGCCTTTGCCTGGTGCGAAGCCGAGCGACGCGCCAAGCTATCACCGTTGCCGGGACGCACCACAGCAGGCAGGCGTTGCTGAAGAGCAGGCTCTGTGGTGTGAGGAGGCTGAGCGGCAGGTTGTAGAACCCTTCGGATAGGTAGCCGGCGGGCTGGAAGGGGATCGCCCCTGCGAGGTAGATGAGCGCAGGACACTCTCCGGGGAGGTCCCACCAAAGCTTGCCGTTGGGGTCGCGCGCTGCCCCAAACTCCGCAAGGCGGCGATAGCGCCGCGCGGAGAAGCGAGCTGCCAACTCGTTGTCGTGGCCGTTGGAACCTCGGGTCAGCGTTCCGTCTTCGAGAAACGCCCCTTTCAGCTCGTAGTAGGTGGCGAGGATTTCGTAGCGCTCCGATTCGGTCTCGCTAGCGCCAAGCCCGTCGGTAGCCTGAGAAAGCTCCTGCCATGCGCGAGTCTCCGCCGCGGTCTGCGTCCCCGAAACGTTCTCCGCTGCTTGCCTGGCGTTCAGCAGTTCGCCGCTCTCGAATGCTGTGACGGGGTCGGCATACGAAGCCGCTTCCACGACGCCTTCGCTTGGGGGCACTGCCGCCGGTACGAGCATCAGTGCTGCAAAGACCACCAAAAGCACCAACAGGATTATGCTGCGGAGGGTGTATTCAAGGCTAGCTTGCGAACGGAAGGTCATTGGGATGTCCTTTCGCTTGCCGGCGGGTTTTAAACAATCGTGTGGGTGACAAGGGTGGGCGCGGAAAAGGCGGGCAAAGGTATTGGGGAGGCAGCAGATAAAAGTATTGTTGAATTAGTATAGTAGTAAGAAATACTATAAGACCCAATAAGTAATATGCTGAAAGGTATATAAGTGAACATGAGCGGCTTCTTATGTTGACTGCATAGCGTGTGGCCTCTGGCTACATGTTGCTAACGTCTTGAAACGAGTAGGTTTTTGGTGACCTATTTGACCGTGACTCAACTGTAACTATGCTAATTAGTCCTGCTAGCTAACGTGTATCTAGGGCCGTGCGTCCAGAATGAGCGATTTGAGATTGTATATGGATATCAATTGCAAGAATCTTATCGACAACCTCGTCGCCCTCGTTGGCGCCGAGCACGTGCGCCTGAGCGAGCCGATGGGCGAGCACACCACGTTCAAGGTCGGCGGCCCCGCGGACGTCTTCGTCGAGCCGCAGACCACGGCACAGCTCATCTGCGTGCTGCGCGCCTGCCGCGAGGCAGGGACTCCGTACTTCCTGCTGGGTCTGGGCTCAGACCTGCTCGTGGGAGACAAGGGCTTTCGTGGCGTCATGGTCGCCTGTCCCGCCGGCCTCGACGGCATCGAGGTCTCCGGTTCCCGTATCACCTGCCAGCCGGGTGCGGCCATCGCCGAGGTCTCGCGCGTGGCGGCAGACCATGGCCTCACGGGCCTCGAGTTTGCCTGCGGCATCCCGGGCAGCGTGGGCGGCGCCGTCTTCATGAACGCCGGCGCCTACGACGGCTGTATCGCAGACGTCCTCGCCAGCGCAACGGTGCTCGGGCCGGACGGTGATGTCTTCGACCTGCCGGTATCCGACCTGGAGCTGGGATATCGCACGAGCCGCGTGCGCACGCAGGGCCTCGTGGTGCTCTCGGCCACGTTTGCGCTGCATGCGGGTGACGAGGCGGAGATTCGCGCCAAGATGGCCGACCTCACGGAGCGCCGCGAGTCCAAGCAGCCGCTCGAGCTGCCGAGCGCGGGCTCCACGTTCAAGCGGCCCGAGGGCCACTTTGCCGGCAAGCTCATCACTGACGCCGGGCTCAAGGGCTACCAGGTGGGCGGCGCGGCCGTCTCCACCAAGCACGCCGGATTCGTGGTGAACCTGGGCGGCGCCACCGCGGCAGACGTCCGCGCCGTCATCTCCCACGTGCAGGACGAGGTTGAGCGCCAGTTTGGCGTGGCACTTGAGCCCGAGGTGCGCTTCGTGGGGGAGTTCTAGGGCGGCTAGGCAACGAGCGAGGCTCGCAGGGTGATGAGGGGACTCACGATGGTCTCCATCGTGGTGAAGTCCTCGGGCATCGTGGTCATGACCACGATGAGGAAGTCGCCGTCGTCGGTGCGCACGGCACCGGCGTCCACGGTGGTGCCGTAGCCGCTCTCCTCGTCCGGGTACCAGCCGGCTTTGGACCACGTGGTGCCAAGCGAGCCCGCCGTGACGCGAATGGCCGAGGTCTCGGGCTTCTCGAACTCGCTCGCAAGCCACTCTGCGCCGGCGCTGCCGCCGGAGAGGTACTCGTAGCAGCCCTTCCAGAGGGCAAGCATCTGATTGGGCGTGAAGAACTCGTACTTGTTGTCTGCGATGCTCGCGCCGCTCTGGATCCGGGCGGCGGCGTCCACCGCGTCGGTGGCGCCGTGGCTGGGCAGGCTGGCCGCGCCGGTGGCCTCAACCAGCTTGGCAAACGGCGTGTTGCCGTAGGCATCGCGGAGGCTGGAGTAGGCCGCGTTGTCCGAGTACTCGAGGATGGCCGAGATGCGCGAGGCATCGCTCTTCACGGCGTCTCCCAGCTCGTACTCAACCACGCTCGTGACGTACGGGCCCTTGATGGAGCTCGCGGAGTAGAACGCCGCGTCTGCGTTGTAGGTCACCGTGGCGCCCGTGTCGAGGTCGAGCAGGGCATAGCCCACCTCGTAGCCCTCGTCCTCGATGGCCCTTGTGGCCTCGATGAGCTCGCCCATGACGCTGCGGGACGGCTTTTGCGCATCACTGACCTGCGGCCAGTCTGGGTTGCTTGGGACAAGCTCGCTGGGAAACAGCAGCGAGGGCGCAAAGCTCGCCTCTGCGGCCGCGTCAAAGAGCTCCGTGTTCTCGATGCCGCCGGTGCCCGCATAGGTGGTGTGCGCACCGGCGGCGGGCGTCATGCGCCCATGGATGCCAAGGGCGAGGACCGCGGCTGCGGCCACGCCGGCGATGGGCACGATGGGGATGCGACGCTGGGGCTTGGAGGTCGCGCGGCATCTGTCGGACATGGTGGTTCCGTTCTGGCGGCGGGGCCCGCCGGGTTGGGTGGCGCGGCGGGCCCGAGTCGTTCTTGCGGGTGGCATGGCAGCGGCGCAGGCATGCCCGAGGCGCTGGCGTGCCGGTCTTGCCGCCTGGGGCGGGATGCGCGGGATGCGCAGGACGCCCCAGGCGCGAGAAGCATGGAACACGCGGGTCGCCCCGGTACGCCTGCGTCCCTCTCGGCTAGTTCTTGAGCGAGTTGAGCGGCGCGGGGAAGCGTCCGCCTCGGTGGGCGAGCACGGTGCCCGCGTTGGGGTTCACGCGCATGACCGGGGCTCGGCCAAAGAGGCCGCCAAACTCCACGGACTCGCCCTCGCTCTTGCCGATGGCCGGGATGAGGCGCACCGCGGTGGTCTTGTTGTTGATGACGCCGATGGCCATCTCGTCGGCGATGATGCCGGCGATGGCCTCCACGGGCGTGTCGCCCGGCACGGCGATCATGTCCAGGCCCACCGAGCACACGCAGGTCATGGCCTCGAGCTTCTCGAGCGAGAGAGCGCCCGCCTCGGCCGCCTCGATCATGCCGGCGTCCTCGGAGACGGGGATGAATGCGCCCGAGAGGCCGCCCACGCTGGAGCTCGCCATGACGCCGCCCTTCTTGACGGCGTCGTTGAGCATGGCCAGCGCGCAGGTGGTGCCGGGGCCACCGCACTGGCCCACGCCGATGATCTCGAGGATGCGTGCCACGGAGTCGCCGATGGCGGGGGTGGGGGCCAGCGACAGGTCCACGATGCCCTTTTCCACGCCCAGGCGTCGTGCGGCCTCGCGGCTCATGAGCTCGCCGGCGCGCGTGATCTTGAAGGCCGTCTGCTTGATGCGCTCGGCCACCTCCATCATGGACGCCGTCTCGGGCAGCTCCTCCAGGGCCGCGGCCATGACGCCGGGGCCCGAGACGCCCACGTTGATGACGGCATCGGCCTCGCCGGAGCCGTGCGTGGCGCCCGCCATGAAGGGCGAGTCCTCCACCATGTTGGAGAAGACCACGAACTTGGAGGCGCCGATGGAGTCGTGGTCGGCCGTGAGCCTGGCGCAGTCCAGCACGGTCTGGGCAACCATGAGCACGGCGTCCATGTTGATGCCGGCACGCAGGCTGGCGACGTTCACGCTGGAGCACACGCGGTCCGTGGTGGCGAGGGCCTCCGGGATGCAGGCGATGAGGCGACGGTCCGCGTCGCCGATGCCCTTGTGCACGAGGGCGGAATAGCCGCCAAGGTAGTCAATGCCAAGCGTGGCGGCCGCTCGGTCGAGGGCGTGGGCGAGTGGCACGAGGTCTGTGTCCGGGCAGGCGGCGGCGATCTGCGCGATGGGCGTCACGGAGACGCGCTTGTTGACGATGGGGATGCCGTACTCGCGCTCCAGGTTCTCGGCCACGGGCACGAGGCGCTCGGCCGTTCGGGTGATGCGCTCGTAGACCTTGTCGCACATGCGGCTCAGGTCCTCGTCGGCACAGCCCATGAGCGAGATGCCCATCGTGACGGTGCGTATGTCGAGGTGCTGTTCGGTGACCATGTTGAGGGTCTCGACGACCTCTTCTGCGGTGATAGCCACGGATGTCCCTCCCGAGCGTGTTCGCTCTGCTAGGAATCGGTAATGCTCCTATTATGACGCGTGCGAAGCCGATAAGTCAGCCTCCCGCCCGGTTGCCATCCAATCTGACTCATTCGTGGCGTGCGTCTCGAGTCCTAGGCTGAATCTCCGGGATGAGTCAAACTGGATGTCAGGCATTCGGGTGGTGACCCATTGGCGGTGTGGTGGTGTGCAGGGAAGGTGCAGCGACTGAGCTTGCGATGGGCTGAGAATGCCATTGGGCGTGACATACTTGCAACCGAGGCTAATGCTGGTGGCGGGCGTTCGTCGCATGCGTCGATGGCGGCGTGTGAGGCGCGTCCCTTGTCCTGTTCCGGGAGGTTCCCATGGCGGATTCCGAATCGACCGAGCCCAAGATTCACCCACTCTTTCCAGGTCGTGCGTTCATCAGCACGGTGCTCGACGCCCTTGAGTCAAAGGAGACCATGTCCAGTGCCATGACGGGCGTCTACCTGCAGCGATCTGCGATGGCGGGCTTCTTTGTGGGGCTGTTCTTCACAACCTACTTCGCGGTCTTCTCGGCCTGTGCGGCCCTGGGGGCCACGGGCGCGCTCGCGGGCAGGATCTTGGCCCCGCTCGTGTTTGGCTGGGCGCTCGTGTTCATCTACTACACCAACTCCGAGCTGCTCACGGCCAACATGATGGTCATCTCCATCGGCTGCTACCACCGTCGCATCGTGCTCTCCCATGCCGTGCGCCTGTTGCTGTACTGCCTGGTGGGGAACCTCATCGGGGCGCTGATCTTTGCCGTGTTGATTCGCTTCTCGAGCGTGCTCGATGCGGGCATGCTGGAGCAGATGACGGCTGCGGTGGCGAGAAAGGCCGGCTATGTGGCGACGCTTCCCGGCGCCGTGGACCTGTTCATCCGGGCCATGTTCTGCAACTTCTGCATCAACATCGCGATGCTGCTCGTCTACAACGGCAAGCTGCACAACGACTTCACCAAGTGCACGATCATGATCGTGGCGGTGTTCGTCTTTGCCTTCCTGGGCTTTGAGCACAGCATCGCAAACTCCGCGCTGTTCATGATCATGGGTCTGCGCGGCGGCGTGGACGCAGGCGCGGCCGTCCTGAGCGTGCTCGTGACCATCCTGGGCAACCTCGTGGGCGGCGGCGTGCTCATCGGCCTCAACTTCGCGATCATGAACCGCGACTCCTGTCGCGTCCGCCACTGATTAGTGGGGACAGGCCCTTGCGAGGGTATGCGAGGGAATGGGCGGGCCCGGGGCCCGTCAAAAAATGCGGGGTCGGGCGCTCGCGTGATGCGTCCGGCCCCTTTTCCGTGCCGTTTCGTGCCTGTGTTTGGGTGCCCTACCTGCGGCGGAATGCGAAGATGGTGCGGCTTCGGTAGGGGTGATCAGGCCCAAAGACGGGCTGGGCGAAGGTGGGGTGGTTGACGGCGTCGGGATAGAATTGCGTCTCCAGGCACACGGCGTCGTGGTCGGCGTAGGTCACGCCGCCCTTGCCGCGTTCGCCGCCGATGAAGTTACCGGCGTAGACCTGCATGCCTGGCGTGTCCGTGAGCACGTCCATGGCGATGCCGCTCCTGTCGCCCGCAAGCGTCGCCACTCGGCGCAGTGCACCCACGAAGCCCTCGTCGTCGGCCGTTGGCTTCGCCTCGCGCAGAGCGTAGTTGTGGTCATAGCCGCCCGCGCTCGCAATGGGAGCAAAGCCAGACTCGACGCCTGCGCGCAGCGGCTGAGGCTCGCGCAGGTCGAACGGGGTGCCACCGACCGGGAGCAGACGACCGGTGGGCACGAGGTCGTCGCGCGTCTCGGTGTAGGCGTCGGCAAGCACCTGAAGCGTGTGGTCGAGCGCCGTTCCCGAAGCGTGACCGTTCAGGTTGAAGTAGCTGTGGTTGGTGAGGTTCACCACCGTAGGCGCGTCGGGCAGTGCCACGTAGGTGATGGCGAGCTCGTTTGCGGCCGTGAGCCCGTAGGTCACCCGCACGTCGAGGTTGCCGGGGAAGCCCTGGTCCCCGTCCGGGCTTTGGAGGCGGAGCTCGATGAGGGCACCGTCCTCGCCCCGCTCGGCGCGGACAAACTCCCAAAGGCGGTGATGCCAATAGTCCGGCCCGCTGTGCAGACTGCTGCCGCGGTCGTTTCTTTGCGGCGTATAGGTGGCGCCGCCAAGCTCAAAGTGCCCGGAGTCGATGCGGTTGGCGTGACGGCCCACCACGGCGCCAAAGTTGGGCCCGTTGACGGCATAGCCTGCGGCCCCGTCGTAGCCCAGCACGACGTCCGTGAAGCTCCCGGCTTCGTTTGGCGCGCGGAGCGAGACGAGGCAAGCCCCCAAGTCGGTGACCTCGGCCGTCATGCCATGGGCGTTGGAGAGGCGCCACAGGCGCGCGGCCTGGCCGTTGGGCATGGCGCCAAAGGGGATGGGGGAGATGGCGGTGGGCACGGTTGCTCCTGTTCGTGCGGCTGTTAGCTCGGGCGCCTGTCGTTGGCGTGTCGGTTGTCTCCGATACCATACGACGCGTGTCGCCCCGCAAGCCCGATTATTCCGCGAGCGCTAAATCGTTTAATCTGCAACGGTTTCATCGCGGCTCCCCAACATGTTTAAAACGATGGTGGGCTATGCTAGGCGACATTGCCAACGGCCGGCTTCGACGTCGGGCGCTTGCGTGGGCCGCGGTTGGGTCTCGGGGCAGCATGCCGCCAGGGCCCTCGGGCTGCTCGCGGTCAAGGGGTTGCGGCAGTCGACAGCACGGAGACGATGGGGAGAACCACATGGCACCCAAGGTGACGCTTAAGGAAATCGCCCGCGAGGTGGGGCTTTCGCCCACGTCGGTGTCGCTCGTGCTCAACAACAAACCATGCAAGATCTCCGAGGCCAACCGTAAGCGTATCAAGGAGGTCGCGCGCAAGAAGCACTACATCCCCAACCAGATAGCCCGCAGCCTCGTCACTCAGCACTCGCATACCCTTGGCCTCATCGTGCCCAACATCGAGAGCCGCTTCTTCTCGTCGCTCGCCAAGAACCTTGAGCTTAGGTGCCGAAAGCTCGGATACGCCCTGTTCATCACCAACTCAGACGAGAGCCCCACGGCCGACGCCGAGCTCGTTCGCCTGCTCGTGAACCGGGGAATCGACGGCCTGTTTCTTGTGGTCTCCGACGAGTTCACCACCGATGCGCAGCTGCTCGAGGACCTCTTCCAGCTTCCGGTGCCCTACGTGATGGTGGACCGCTTCATCGACGGCCTGGCCTGTGACAAGGTGCGCTTCGACAACGTTGAGGGTGGCTACCTGGCCTGTCGCCACCTCATCGAGTGCGGGCACCGGCGCATCGCGTGCATCGCCAACACGCGCTCCCACACGGGTGACGAGCGCGTGGCGGGCTACCGACACGCGCTGGACGAGGCGGGACTGCCATTCGACGAGTCGCTCGTGCTGCACAGCGACTACTACATCCCCACGGCCTACGAGGCGGCCGGGCAGCTGACGGGCCTCGACGTCACGGGTGTGCTCGCCACCAGCGACAACATCGCGCTTGGCGTGCTCAAACGCCTCTACGAGGAAGGGCGTCGCGTGCCACGCGACTACTCCGTGGTGAGCTACGACAACTCGGCGGCGGACTCCCTGTTCGAGCCGGCGCTCACCTCCATCGAGCAGAACGTGGGCGAGCTCTCCGAGGCGGCCATCGGGCTCATCTTGCAGCGCCTGGACGAGTATGCGCGTGGTGAGGAGGGCAAGGGGCCCCAGGAGCGCCTCCTCACGCCGCGCCTCGTCCTCAAGGACAGCGTCCGCGAACTCGGGTAGCTGTCTGGGATAGCCGGCGCCTTCGAACTCGGGTAGCTATCCGCCGTCGGGGTCGGTCGGTGCGGAGGAGGGTTGACCGGTGCTGGAGCCGGTCGGCGCTGGGGAGGGTTGCGGGGCGTCTGTTTCCGAATGGTCTCGGGTGGTTGCCGTGGGCGCGACGGCATCAAAGATGGCGTATACTGCGCCCTTGTCGCTTTCGATGAAGCGTCCGGGACCAGGCCATGGAACCGGACGCGGAGAAATCTCTGGAGAACTCTTAACTGAGTGCCGACGGTGCAAGACCTAGCCGCGCATGCCCCGAGCTGCGCAGCCAGGTCGAATCTCTCAGGCAAACGGACAGAGACGTGACCTTGGCTCGCAAAGGCGCCGGCCGGCGCCCGCTGCCACCGTCGTTTCCTCAGTTGCGCTCCCGGGCTTTCTCGCAGACCAAGAAAGGCCAGCCGTGGAGCAAGCACTTCTCACCGTCACCCAGACCATCAACTCGTACCTCTCGAACTACGTGCTCATCTTCCTGCTGATTGGCACGGGGCTCTTCTTCACCATCCGCACCAACTTCGTGCAGGTGCGCTGCTTTGGCGAGGCCTTCCGCAAGCTGTTCGGCGGCTTCTCCCTGAACGGCGGCAAGCAGAAAAACGGCGGCATGAGCTCCTTCCAGGCCGTGGCCACCGCTATCGCGGCGCAGGTGGGCACGGGAAACATCGTGGGTGCCTGTGGCGCCATCCTCATCGGCGGCCCTGGTGCCATCTTCTGGATGTGGGTCATCGCCTTCCTGGGCATGGCTACCTACTACGCCGAGGCTGTGCTGGCGCTCGAGACGCGCGTCCGCGACGCGGAGGGAGCCATCCACGGTGGCCCCGCCTACTACATCACCACTGCCTTCAAGGGCGTGTTCGGCAAGTTCCTCGCCGGCTTCTTTGCCGTTGCCATCATCCTGGCGCTTGGCTTCATGGGCTGCATGGTGCAGTCAAACTCCATCGCCGAGACCATGAGCACGGCCTTTGGCGTGCCCGGCTGGACGGTTGGCATCGTGGTGGTTCTGGTGGCGGGCTTCATCTTCCTGGGCGGCGTCGACCGCCTTGCCTCCGTCACGGAGAAGGTGGTGCCAGGTATGGCGCTGCTCTACATCGTGGGGTCCCTTGCCGTGATCATTGCCAACGCCCCGCGCGTGCCCGAGGCCTTTGGCCTCATCCTGCGCTTCGCCTTTGACCCGCAGGCCCAGATGGGCGGCGTCACCTTTGGCCTCATTGCCACGCTCTCCCAGGGTGCCAAGCGCGGCCTCTTCTCCAACGAGGCAGGCATGGGCTCTACCCCGCACGCGCACGCGCTCGCGCACGTCAAGAACCCGCACGACCAGGGCGTCCTTGGCATCGCGGCGGTCTTCATCGACACGATGGTGGTGGTTACCTGCACTGCGCTCGTGGTGCTCGTGACGCTCTATACGGGCGAGGGCGCGATGACCGTCGACGCCACGGGCGTGGCGGCCGGCCTCACCAAGACCAATATGGCCCAGGTTGCCTTCGGTACCCTCTTCGGCGAGGCGGGAGGCAACATCTTCGTGGCCATCTGCCTGCTGTTCTTTGCCTTCTCGACGATTCTTGGCTGGAACCTCTTCGCCAAGACCAACGTGGACTACCTCTTTGGCAAGAAGGCGGTGCCTGTGTTCAGCTGCATCGCGCTCGTCTTCCTCTTCCTGGGGTCGACGCTCTCCAACGACCTCGTATGGGAGCTTGCGGACCTCTTCAACCAGCTGATGGTGATCCCCAACTGCATCGCGCTGATAGCGCTCAACAGGGCCGTGGCGAAGTGCGCGAGGGCGCGCGGCAAGGGCTGCGAGCTCAAGGACGCCTAACGCCGGATGGCGCCAGGCGCCTGCGGGTCCCACTGGGGGCCGAGCAGCGCCTCGGCCTCCTCGAAGTACTCCGGGTGCTCGGCCACGACGTCCTTGTGGTCTGCGAGCGCCTTGTGCAGGTGCAGGCTCACGAGGTAGGAGGCATCGCTCGGGCTGCGCCTGGCGATGGCGTCTCGAATCTGGAAGTGCTGGTCCATCACAACGTCCCAGCCCACGCCCTTGGTGATGGCGGCGAGCCAGCGGAAGCGCTCGAAGTGGGTGTTCGTGAGGGCCAGCCACTCCCACACCTCGTGGCGGTTGGCGATGTCGAACATGAGCTCGTGCATCTGGTTGTCCGTGATGAAGAACTGCTGCTCGTCACGGGCGGCAACCGCCTCCTGCTGCTTGGCGATGATGGCGTCGAGTCGTGCGAGGTCGTGCTCGTCTGCCATGGCGCAGCACTCGATGGCCACCTGGCTCTCCAGGTGCTCACGCGTGAAGCGGGCGTTCTCCGCGGCGTGGCCATCGATCCTGGAGACGAAGGTGCCGCTCTGGGGCACCGTGCGCACGAGGCCCTGCTGTTGCAGACGCACGAGCGACTCGCGCACCGGCGTGCGGCCAAGCCCCAGCTCCTCGCAGATGTCCTTGGGCACGAGACGCTGACCTGGCGTGAACTGCGCATAGACGATGGCCTGACGCAGCGTCTGGTAGGCCTGGTCTTGCAGAGTGCAGGCGTCGCTTGTGGGAGCCATGGTGTCTCGTTCCTCATGTGGTTTGGCAGATGCCCCGCAGATACTACTCGCAGCCGTGCGCATGGTGAGGCTTATGGGCGGCGAGAAGGGGGCCAGAGTCATATATCAGTTTACAGAATCATGACCAAATACCAGCAAAAATGGTTGGGGAAGCGCTCGCGGCCCGGGAGCGACCGCTCGCGGAATCCGAGGTCATGAATTTGTGATTGCTATGCGAACCCTGGGCTCTATGACTAATATATCAGTCAAAGTTCAGCCGAGGTCGACGCCAGCGTGTCGTACCTACGACGAGAAGGAGACCCATGGCAACTCTCACGAACTGGCAGGCAAGCGCAGACGAGCTCAAGGAGCGCGGCGTTCGCCTTCCCACCTATGACGTCGCGGCCCTGAAGCAGGCCGGCGTCGAGCAGCCGGTCTGGATCCACTTCGGCGGCGGCAACCTCTACCGCGCCTTCCACGCCCAGATTGCCCAGGACCTTGCCGACAAGGGCCTTCTCACGCGCGGCGTCGTGGTGGCCGAGACCTTCCGTCCGTTCACGCTCGACGAGGTCTATGGCCCCTACAACTACGACATCCTGCAGGTTGTCATGAATGCCGATGGCACGCTCGCCGAGCGCGTCCTCGCGGTGACCGCTGGCGGCGTCTTCGCCAACTCCCAGCGTCCCGAGGACCTCGCGCGCGCCAAGCGCTACTTCGAGAGCCCCGAGCTCCAGCTGGCCACCTTCACCATCACCGAGAAGGGCTACGGCCTGCGCGACGCCTCCGGCGAGCTCTTCGGCTTCGTGAAGCAGGAGCTCAAGGATGGTCCCGAGCATGCCGCCAGCTCCATGGGCATCGTGGCCTCGCTGCTGCTCGCCCGCTTCAACGCCGGCGCGGCGCCCGTGGCCATGGTCTCCACGGACAACTTCTCCCAGAACGGCGCCCGCTTCCGCGAGGCCATCCTTACGGTGGCCAACGGCTGGCTCGAGCACGGCCACGTCATGCAGGAGTTCGTCGACTACGTGTCCGACGAGGCCCGCGTGAGCTTCCCGTGGTCCATGATCGACCGCATCACCCCCAACCCCTCGCCGGAGACCGAGGAGGCCCTCAAGCGGCAGGGCTGGGAGGACCTGGGCCTCATTGCCACGCCGAGCGGCGCCCACTTCGCCGGCTTCGCCAACACCGAGGCCGCCCACTACCTCGTCGTAGAGGACAGCTTCCCCAACGGCCGCCCGGCCCTGGAGGAGGGCGGGGTCATCATGTGCGACCGCGACACCGCCGAGAAGGCCGACACCATGAAGGTTACGGCCTGCCTGAACCCGCTCCACACCTGCCTCGCCGTCTACGGGTGCCTGCTCGGCTACACCCGCATCTGGCAGGAGATGGAGGACGCCGACCTGGTGGCCCTCATCAAGCACCTCGGCTACGACGAGGACCTGCCCGTGGTCGTGGACCCCAGGGTCATCGACCCGGAGGCCTTCATCGAGGAGCTGCTCGCGAAGCGCCTGCCCAACAAGGCCCTGCCCGACGCCCCGCAGCGCATCGCCACGGACACCTCGCAGAAGGTCGCCATCCGCTACGGCCACACCCTGGGCGCCTACCTGGCCGCCGGCAAGGACGTCTCCGGCCTCACCTACATCCCGCTCGTGATCGCCGGGTGGCTTCGCTACCTCACCGGCGTGGACGACAAGGGCGAGGCCTTCACCCCGAGCCCGGACCCGCTGCTCGAGCAGCTGCAGGCCCACGTCGCCGGCCTCAGGCTCGGCGAGGCCACGGCCGAGATTGTGCACGCCGCGGCCCAGCCGATCCTCTCCAACAAGGAGATCTTCACGGTCGACCTCTATGAGCTCGGCCTGGGCGAGAAGGTCGAGGGCATGCTCCTCGAGCAGCTCGCCGGTCCCGGCGCCGTCCGCGCCACCATCGAGAAATACATCTAGCCCGTCCTGGACGGACGGGCCCTCCCAGGGGGTCCAGGTCGGCCCAAAAGAGGAGCGACGCGTGCACCTGGTACGCGAGCGACGAATGAGGGACGAGACGGGCCGCCTGGGAAGGACCCAAGTGAGACAAGCCTTCTAAGAAAGGAAACTCCCCATCATGGAGCTGACATTCCGCTGGTATGGTCCCGAGTCCGAGAAGATCACGCTCGAGCAAATTCGCCAGATCCCTGGCTGCAAGGGCATCGTTGGCACGCTGTTCGACATTCCCGCGGGTGAGGTCTGGCCGCGCGAGCGCATCCACGAGCTGCGCGAGATGATCGAGGCAAACGGTCTCACGCTCAAGGTCATCGAGTCCGTCAACATCCACGACGACATCAAGATCGGCCTGCCCACGCGTGACAAGTACATCGAGAACTACAAGGAGACCATCCGTAACCTCGCCGCCGAGGGCGTCAAGGTCATCTGCTACAACTTCATGCCGGTCTTCGACTGGGTGAAGTCCGACCTGGACTACAAGCTGCCCGACGGCTCCTCCACGCTGGCCTTCATTCGCAAGAACATTCCGGACGACCCGCAGCAGATCATCGACACGGTGGCCAACGGCTCCGGCGACTTCACGCTTCCCGGCTGGGAGCCCGAGCGTCTCGCCCAGGTCAAGCAGCTGTTCGAGGACTACAAGAGCGTCGACGAGGACAAGCTCCGCGAGAACCTCGTCTACTTCCTCGAGGCCATCATGCCCACCTGCGAGGAGTGCGACGTCAAGATGGCCATTCACCCGGATGACCCCCCGTACTCCATGTTCGGCCTGCCGCGCATTATCAAGAACCGCGAGGACCTCGACTGGCTGTGCACCGCGGTGGACACGCCCTACAACGGCATCACGCTCTGCTGCGGCAGCATCGCCGAGGAGCCGGGCAACGACATCTACGGCATCCTCGCCGAGTTCACGAAGCGCGGCCGCATCCACTTCGTGCACATGCGCAACATCAAGTACATCAACCCCGACGAGCCGGGCAACAAGGACTTCTACGAGGCCCCGCACCCCAGCCCCTGTGGCTCGCTCGACATGGTGAAGATGATGAAGGCCCTGCACGACAACGGCTTCGAGGGCTACATCCGTCCGGACCACGGCCGCATGATCTGGGGCGAGACAGGCCGCCCGGGCTACGGCCTGTACGACCGCGCGCTGGGCATCGCCTACATCAACGGCGTGTGGGAGTCGCTCGAGAAGCTCTCCTAGGAGCTGCGAGTTCGCTGAGATGGGTTTGTTGATTTGAGAGGACGGGTATCGTGCTGCTGAATGATGACTTTCTGTTGACGACCGATTGGGCAAAGAGGTTGTTCCACGAGCACGCCGAACACATGCCCATCATCGACTACCACTGCCACCTCGTGCCGGCCGAGATTTGCGAGGACAAGGGCTACGAGAACCTCGCGCAGGTGTGGCTCTACGACAACGGCTTTGGCGACCACTACAAGTGGCGCCTGCTACGCGCCAACGGCACGCCGGAGTCCGTCATCCGCGGCGACGACGACTACGCCAAGTACCTGGCGTTTGTTGACGCTCTTCAGAAGGCACCCGGCAATCCCATCTACGAGTGGAGCCACCTGGAGCTCCGCCGCGTCTTTGGCATCGACCTGCAGATTACGCGCGCCAACGCGCAGGAGATCTGGGACCGCGCCAACGCCCTGCTCGCCACGCCCGAGTTCCACGCCAAGGGTCTCATCAAGAAGTTCAACGTGAAGTGCATCTGCACCACGGATGACCCTGCGAGCGACCTGGCCTACCACAAGCGCCTTGCCGCCGAGGAGGAGCAGAACGGCTTCCGCGTGCTGCCGACGTTCCGCCCGGACGGCCTCATGGGCATCGACGCTCCCGGCTTCCCGGCCTACATCGCCAAGCTCGCCGAGGCCACGGGTGCCGCTGTCAGTGACTGGAAGAGCCTCAAGGCGGCGGCCGAGGCTCGCGTGGAGTACTTCCACGAGGTGGGCGCCCGCCTTGCGGACCATGGTGCCAATACCTTCTGCTTCACAACTGCCTCTGATGACGTGGTGGACGGCATCGTGCGCCGCGCGCTTTCCGGCGAGGCTGTGACGCCCGAGGAGGTGGGCCAGTACCAGACCGCTCTCACGCTGGCCCTCATGGCGGCCTACGAGCGCCACAGCTGGGTGCTCCAGATTCACGGCAACTGCTTCCGCAACGACTCAACCCTCGGGTTCGAGCAGTGTGGCCCCGACTGCGGCTTTGACTCCGTGGGTGACCAGCCAGACTTCGTCTTCCAGCTCAAGCGGCTCTTTGACGCCGCCCAGCAGGACGGCGCGCTGCCCCGCATCATCCTCTACAGCCTCAACGACACCGACTGGCTGGCCGCCGCGTCGCTCTGTGGCTCCTTCCAGGGTGGCTGCAAGATGCGCATGCAGTTTGGCAACGCCTGGTGGTTCAACGACACCCTCTCCGGCATGGAGAAGCAGATCACCATGTTCGCGGAGCAGGGTTTGCTTGGCAACTTCACCGGCATGCTCACTGACTCCCGCAGCTTCCTCTCCTACCCGCGCCACGAGTACTTCCGCCGCGTTCTGTGCCGCGTGCTCGGTCGTTGGGTGGAGGAGGGCAAGCTCCCGGATGACGATGCGTTCCTGGGGGCGATTGTGGAGGATGTCTGTTATAACAACGCCCGCACCTACTTCGGCTTCTTCGACGCCGAATAAGGCGCCATCTCGGCCTTCGCCCCTCTTGGCGCCGGGCTGATGCGAGGGTTACGTAATCTGCACGCTTTTCTGCCGCGTTCGTGTCATGGTTGGTCGGACGCGGCAGTTTCGTAGAAGGGGAGGGCACATGGCCGAGGAGTTTCCCGCCATAGCGTCTCCGCTGCACCTGGGGCCCGAGGGCAGGGGCGCCACGCTCAAGAATCGCATCGTGTTCTCGCCCACGACCTTTGGCCTGCCGCACGATGCCTACGTGCGGCGCATCGCGGGCATCGCCCGGGGCGGCTGCGCCATGGTCGTCATCGGCGACGTCCCCGTGCGCAGGCACGAGCGCGCGAGCCTCTTCTCGCGCAAGGGCGCGGCCGAGTACCGCGACCTCGTCGAGGCCATCCATGCCGGAGGCGCCCTCGCCGCCGCCCAGCTCCACGAGTCAGACTCTGACTTCAAGGCGCTCATTCCCTACGTGCCGGGCGTCCTTATGAAGAAGATTTCGATGATGGAGCTCCGTCACATCCTCAACGAGAAGGCAAAGGAGCTCGTCACGAACATGCCCGTCCGCAAGGTGCGCGCCATCACGGCGGCCTTTGGCCCGGCGGCGGTGCGTGCCCGCGAGCTTGGCTTCGACGTCATGCAGATTCACGGTGATCGCATGGTGGGCAGCTTCTCCAGCGCCCTCATGAGCAGTCGCGAGGACGAGTACGGCGGCTCCCCAGAGCGCCGCACCCGCTTTGCCGTGGAGGCCGTGCGCGCCGTGCGCGAGGCGGTGCCCGAGATGGCCATCGACTACAAGCTCGCCGTTCGCCAGGAGGACCCCCGCTATGGGCAGGCGGGCGTGCTGCTTGAGGAGCTGCCGGTCTTCGTGCCGCTGCTGGAGGAGGCAGGCGTCTCCAGCTTCTCGGTGGCGCTTGCCAACCATGGCAGCCTCGAGGACACCATCCCTCCCCGCAAGCATCCCTACTTTGGCAGCGAGGGCTGCTTCCTGCGCTATGCGGACGAGGTTCGCAAGCTCACGAAGCTGCCAGTCTCGGGCGTGGGCTCGCTCGGTACGCCCTCGTTTGTGGAGGAGCAGATCGCGGGCGGGCGCATCGACTTCGCGCTCATGAGCCGCCAGCTGCTGGCAGACCCCGAATGGCCCAACAAGGTGCTCGACGGCCGCGCGGGCGAGGTCCGGCGCTGCGTGCGCTGCAACAAGGACTGCCTTGGCGGCATGCAGCGCCACGAGGGCACGCACTGCGTCTTCGATGCCAAGACCGGCGCCGCCGGCTGAGCCTCCTGCTGCCGCGAGCGGTCATAACCTCGAGCCCAAGGGGCAGGCGGTCCCCTGAGGTCGAGGTTATGGCCGAGGGCCGCATGACCGGGGCCCGCCCTTGCTCGGGCTCGCCCCGCTCACGTTGCCGCGCTTTCGCCCCTAGACTTCAGCTAATACATCAATTTTGCCGCTAGCTTCAGTGGGCAACCGGGCAATCGGCCAGTGAGCCGCACGATGGGAACCTGTGTCCAAGCCTCCGCTCGCAGCCGCATTAATTCATTGATTACCTGCGAAAACTGGCATCCCAGTACCGTTCTCCGGCTAGGTGTGGCCGTCCGGTGCCCTCACGGGCCAAAACCGACCGTTCGCCGGATGGATGCATCCTGCCCTCAAGAATCCCTAAAACACCCCATAAACTGATACATCAGTTAGCATGCCCAGGACCCGGAGGGTCGGCATGTAGGGCACGCGGACCGCACGCGAGGCGCGCCGGCGGGCGTGGCGTGAGAAGGGATACCCATGCGCACCTATGAGAACCTGAACGAGGGCTGGAGCTTCACGGGGCCAGATGGCACCGCCGCCCAGGTCAACGTTCCGCACACGTGGAACGCCATCGACGGCCAGGACGGCGGCAATGACTACTGGCGCGGCGCCTGCACCTATGCTCGCACGTTCACCACGCCTGCGCACGAGGCAGATCAGGTTGTCTACCTTGAGTTCGATGGCGTCAACGCCTCGGCAGACGTGGAGCTCAACGGCGCCGCCCTCGCGCACCACGACGGCGGCTACTCCACCTTCCGCGTCAACGTCACCGACACGCTCGGGCCCACGGGCGAGGCCAACGAGCTCGTTGTGCGCGTGGACAACTCCAAGAACGACCGCGTCTACCCGCAGAAGGCCGACTTCACCTTCTACGGTGGCATCTACCGCGACGTCAAGCTCCTCGTGGCGAGCGGCACCCACTTCGCCCTCGACCACTTTGGCGGCCCCGGCCTTGCCGTGACGCCCAAGATCGATGACGCCGCCACCACGGCCGAGGTTCGCGTCCAGGGTTGGGTCGAGGGTCCGACCGCGGAGGGCGCCGTCGTGCGCGTCAGCCTCACCGACGCCGAGGGGGCCGAGGTGGCCTCCGCGAGCGCTACCGTGTCCGACGGCGTGGCCGACGCCACGCTCGCCATCGAGAACGTCCGCCGCTGGGACGGCGTCAAGGATCCCTACCTCTACGCCGCGTCCCTCACGCTTGAGGTTGCCGGCGTGCCCACGGATGCCGTGAGCTGCCGCTTTGGCGTTCGCAGCTTCCACATCGACGCCGACAGGGGCTTCTTCCTGAACGGCCGCAGCTACCCGCTGCGCGGCGTCTCGCGCCACCAGGACCGCAAGGGCATCGGCAACGCCCTCACGCCCGAGATGCACCGCGAGGACATGGAGCTCATCAAGGAGATCGGTGCCAACACCATCCGCCTCGCGCACTACCAGCACAGCCAGGTCTTCTACGACCTGTGTGACGAGGCCGGCATGGTGGTCTGGGCCGAGATTCCCTACATCTCCGAGCACATGCCGAACGGTCGCGAGAACACCATCTCGCAGATGAGGGAACTCATCATCCAGAACTACAACCACGCGAGCATCTGCGTGTGGGGCCTCTCCAACGAGATCACCATCTCCACCAAGGACAACGCTGACATGCTGGACAACCACCGCGTGCTCAACGACCTCGTCCACGAGATGGACCCCACGCGCCCCACGACGCTCGCCTGCTACGCGATGTGCCTCTGGAACAACAAGAGCGCCCACGTCTCCGACGTCGTGGCCTGGAACCTCTACCTGGGCTGGTACGTGCCCGGCCTCTGGCTCAACAAGGCCTGGCTTGGCGTCTGGCGCCTGCTCCACAGGAACCGTCCCATCGGCATGAGCGAGTATGGCTGCGAGGCCATGCCCAACCTCCACTCCTCCAAGCCCCGCCGCGAGGACCACACGGAGGAGTACCAGTGCGTCTACCACGAGTACATGCTCAAGTTCTTTGACAAGCGCCCTTTCTTCTGGGCCACGCATGTCTGGAACATGTTCGACTTCGCGGCCGACGCGCGCGACCAGGGTGGCGAGCCCGGCATGAACCACAAGGGCCTCGTCACCTTTGACCGCAAGACCAAGAAGGACGCCTTCTTTGCCTACAAGGCCTGGTGGAGCGACGAGCCGTTCGTGCACGTCTGCGGCAGCCGCTATGTTGACCGTCCCGAGAAGACGACGCTCGTGAAGGTCTACTCCAACCAGCCCGAGGTGTCGCTCTACGCCAACGGCCAGCTCGTGGGCACGCAGCGCGGCGAGCACACCTTTGCCTTCTACGTGACGCTGGGGGAGGGAGAGACCAGGATCGAAGCCCGCTCCGGAGACCTCAACGACGGCTGCACGCTCCGCAAGGTCGACAAGCCCAACCCCGCCTACAAGCTGCACGAGGGCAAGAAGCAGAAGAACAACTGGACGGACAACGAGGCGTAGCGCCCATGCGCGTGCCCGGCGGCCTCGCCTGCCGGGGTCTGGCCGCGCGCTCGGCTGAGCCGTTGACGCTCGCCCCTCGTGCGGCCCGGACTCCCGGCGGCGAGGCCTTCGGCCGCCGACCGCGGCCGCGAGCTCCTCTTAGGAAGGAAGGAATCTATGAGCTCATATAAGGTTCAGAAGAAGCTGTGGAACAAGGGGAGGCGCCGTGCGGCGAGGCCGTTCAAGGGCCTCTCATTCCTCATGGCGATCCTGTTCATCGTCTGTTGCGTGGCGCTGTACATCGTCGAGTGGTTCCCGATGTCGTTCGACCTCGTCACGAACTCCTCACGCTACACCATCAAGAAGCCCAACCCCAACGCCCAGTACTTCCAGAGCGACTTCGCCTCCGACGAGGAGCGCGTGGAGTATGGCAAGCAGCTCTCCCAGACGGTCGAGGCCGAGGGTGCAACGCTGCTCAAGAACGACGGTGACGCGCTGCCGCTGCCCGCCGGTGCCAAGGTGAGCCTCATCGGTAACGCCAGCACCAACCCGGTCTACGGCGGCACGGGCTCCGCCGGCCTCGACACCTCCGAGGTCAAGACCTTCAGGCAGGCGCTCGAGGACAACGGCTTCAAGGTCAACTCCGACCTCTGGAGCTTCTACACCGAGGGCGCGGGCGCCGAGTACTCCCGCAAGGCTCCCTCGGGCATGGTCGCCACCGCCGAGGATACCTACTCCGCCAACGAGGTTCCCCTCTCCGCCTACGGCGACGCCGAGTGGAACAGCATGGCCGAGTACGGCGACGCCGCCATCATGGTGGTCTCGCGCGTGGGTGGCGAGGGTGCTGACCTGCCGAGCGACACCGCCGATGCCGAGAGCGCCGGTTACCTGGGCCTCGACAACAACGAGCGCGACATGCTCAAGAAGCTCAAGGAGCTCAAGGAGGCCGGCAAGGTCAACCGCATCATCGTGCTGCTCAACTCCTCCAACTCCATCCAGCTGGACTTCCTCTCCAACCCCGCCTATGACGTGGACGCCGTCATGTGGGTGGGCGGCATGGGCGGCCAGGGCATCTCCGCCGTGGCCGACATCCTCTCCGGCCTCGTGAACCCGTCCGGCCGTCTCACGGACGCCTTCCTGGCCGACAACACCACGAGTCCCGCGATGGCCAACTTTGGCTCCTGGGACTATGCCAATGCCGAGGAGGCCGGGCTCGACAAGTACAACGGCAACTACGTCATCTACCAGGAGGGTATCTACGTAGGCTATCGCTACTACGAGACCCGCTACGAGGACTACGTCATGGGCACCGGCAACGCCGGCGGCTATGACTACGCGGCAGACGTGGCCTTCCCGTTTGGCTCGGGCCTGTCCTACACCACCTTTGGCTACAGCAACATGCAGGTGACCTACGACAGCGCGAGCGACACCTACAAGGTGCAGCTCGACGTTACCAACACCGGCAGCGTTGCCGGCAAGCACACGGTGGAGGTCTTTGGCCAGAGCCCCTACACGGACTACGACCGCGCCAACGACGTGGAGAAGAGCTCCGTCCAGCTCGTGGGCTTTGACAAGACCGACGAGCTGCAGCCCGGCGAGACCGAGACCGTGGTGGTCTCCGTCTCCGGCGCCGACCTCGCCTCCTACGACGCCAAGGGCGCCAAGACCTACATCCTGGACGCCGGCGACTACCGCCTCACCGTTGCCGCCGACGCGCACGCCGCCGCCAACAACTTCCTGGCCGCCAAGGGCTACACGCCCGCCACGACCGACGGCCGCATGGACGCCACCGGCGACGCGAGCCTCGTCTACACCTGGAACAACCCGGTGCTCGACACCACCACGTACGCCACGAGCGCCAAGACCGGCGCCCAGATCACCAACCAGTTCGACGACGCCGACATCAACGCCTACGAGGGTGCCTCCGAGGATGGTGTCACCTACCTGTCCCGCGCGGACTGGGACGGCACCTTCCCGCGCGAGGTCGTGAAGCTCACGGCCACCGAGGCCCTCGTGAAGGAGCTCGCCTACAGCCGCTACGATACCGGCTCCTACACGGGCGAGTATCTGAACGCCTCCATGCCCACGCTTGGCGCCAAGAACGGCCTCAAGGCCGTGAACCTGCAGGGCAAGGACTTCGACGACCCGATGTGGGACGAGCTGCTCGACCAGCTGACGGCCGACGACATGGCCTACCTCCTGGGCAGCGCCTTCCACTACACGCAGCCCATCGAGAGCGTCGACCTCACCGGCACGCGTGACGAGAACGGCCCCACCGGCCTCACCACCACGCTCTTTGGCGGCAAGAAGACCAACGTCAAGACGATGGGCCTGCCCTCCGAGGATGTCATGGGCGCCACCTACAACACCAACCTGCTCAACGACGTGGGCCGCGTCATCGGCAACGACTGCATCGCCGCCGGCGTCTCGTTCCTCTACGGACCGGGTGCCAACATCCACCGCACGAGCTACTCCGGCCGCAACTTCGAGTACTTCTCCGAGGACGGTTTCCTCTCCGGCAAACTGCTTGCCGCCGAGTGCGCGGGCATCGAGTCCAAGGGCGCGCACGTGATGATCAAGCACTTCGCGCTCAACGACCAGGAGCTCGACCGCTCCGGCATCTGCGTGTGGGCCAACGAGCAGGCCATCCGCGAGGTCTACCTCAAGGCCTTCGAGGCCGCCTTCACCGAGGCCGACGCCAACGGCGTCATGAGCTCGTACAGCCGCGTGGGCGCGCACTGGAACGGTGCCGACCACGGCATGATCGGCGGCGTGCTTCGCGGCGAGTGGGGCTGCAAGGGTGCCGTCATCACGGATAACTCTGCCCTCAACAACCACTGGATGGATGGTCCGGACAGCGTGCTCGCCGGCGCCGACCTGTTCGACTCCATGACCGAGATCGAGTACGACCAGCTGCTCAAGCACGCGAAGGACCCGGTTGTGGTGTCTGCGATGCGCGACTCCTGCCACCGCGTGATCTACTCGATCGTGAACTCGCTCGCCGTGAACGGCATGGATGCCAACAGCGAGGTCGACGCCCACGACCCCGGCTACCTCGCCGCCATCAAGGCTGCGGCCTCCGGCACGGGCGCGCTCACGGTGCTGTTCATCGCTCTGGGCTGCAAGCGTCGCATCGCCTACGGCCGCGCGAACCCGAAGCCCCGCAAGGCCAGCTTCGTGGAGTAAGGGGGCAAGAGGGCGGAAAAGCGCTCGTAGATGCCGATAAAGGCTATCAGCGACTGACATATCACAAGGCACCAGCCCAATGAGAGGGCGGCTTCGGCGAGTAACCGAAGCCGCCCTCAGGCGTTATAGCTCGCCGTTTACCTATCTGTAACTACCGTTCAGCCTATCTACAGCTTGCGGATGACAACCTTTAAAGAAATCGAACGGAGACTGATATACCAGTCATGAGCGCAGGGGTAGCAGGGCTCCCGCGGGTAAGCCGGAGTCTGCGGGTCATCACAGACGCCACATGCGTCTTCTGGCTACCAACCTGGGTGAAGCGCCTGCACCGCAATCCTCGGATGCGGGCGCCGGAGGAAGGGGGAGCGAGTGAAGGGGCCACGGGCCCCGCATGCGGCTGTTGCCACGCGGGCAACGTGCCGCCCACACGTACCGAAAGAGGGAAGTGCATGAGCGAGAAGAAACCACAGAAGGGAAATGGTAAGAGGGTCCTCTACAAGGGTCTCACCTGCTGCTTCGCCTTCACCTTGTCTCTGTCCATGGGCGCGGGAACGCTGCTTGAGGGCTACAGGGCAACGATTGACACCAACCTGGGCACCACGAGTGAGAAGTTCGTCTCCACGAGCACGGACGACGAGCAGCTCTACCAGGACTACACGCCGCCCACGAGCGTGCTGAACGAGGATGGCACGGGCAACTCCAACGCCCTCATCCAGGAGGCCATCGACCTCAACCGTAAGCAGGAGGCCGAGGGCGCCGTCCTGCTCAAGAACAACACCAACGACGGCAAGGGACTGCCCCTGCAGAGCGGGTCCAACGTGACGCTGCTCGGCATCCGCAGCTCCGCGATGCTGCTGGGCGCCGGCATGGGCCCCACCGTCCGCGGACCCTTCATCAGCCTTGAGGAGGCCCTGTCCGAGAACGAGACGGACTTCGCCAACCACATCACCCGCAAGGCCAACATGAAGACCGTCAAGCGCGACGACGGCTCCAGCGACATCGTCTTCGAGACCCCGACGGCCACCATCACCGGCTGGTCTGGCGACGAGTTTGGCTTCGACGGCGCGGGCTTCAACCTCAACCCGACAATGACCGGCGCCTACGCCGAGCTCTCCAAGACCTTCGCGGTCTCCGAGAACGACGCCGTCTCCCCGAACTACAACCCCAACGAGCCCTCGCCCGAGGACATCGCTGGCGTGGCCGCCGACTACGAAAGCAGCTTCGCCCAGTACGGCGACGCCGCCATCGTGACCATCGGCCGCCCGAGCTCCGAGTCCAAGGACTACCTGCCCGGCTCCGTCGACTCCAGCACCGGCGCCTCCGAGCCGCTGCAGCTCACGGACAACGAGCGCTCGCTCATCGACATGGCCAAGAAGGCCTCCAAGAACGTAATCGTGCTGCTCAACACCTCCACCCCGATGGAGATCGACGAGCTTGCCGATGATCCGGACGTCTCCTCCATCCTGTGGGTGGGCTTCCCGGGCTGCTATGGCACGCTCGGCGTCGCCGACATCCTGTCCGGCAAGGTGAGTCCCTCCGGCGCCCTGTCCGACATCTACGCCGCCAACAACATGAGCTCGCCCGCCATGCAGAACATGGGTGACTACTCCTACGCCAACGCCAAGGACGTCATCACCCGCTCCGTGGGCCAGTTCGGCGACACCTCCTCGAAGTACGTCATCGAGGCCGAGGGCATCTACACCGGCTACAAGTATTACGAGACCCGCTACTACGACGCGGTGAAGAACCAGGGCAACGCCACCTCCACCGCCGGTGCCTATGTCAGCGACGGCAACTGGAACTACGCCGACGAGGTCACCTACGGCTTTGGCTACGGCCTCTCCTACACCACGTTCACGCAGGAGCTCGAGGGCCAGCCCACCATCAACGTCACGAAGGACGGCGACGCCACCGACGCCACCGCCACCTTCAACGTGAAGGTCACCAACACGGGCAACGTGCCGGGCAAGTCCATCGTCCAGGTCTACGGCCAGGCTCCCTACACCGTCGGCGGCGTGGAGAAGAGCGCCGTGCAGCTGCTCAACTTCGGCAAGAGCGACCTGCTGCAGCCGGGCGAGAGCCAGACCGTGACGGTCGAGTGCGACCTTCAGTACATCGCCAGCTACAACTCCAGCTATGACAACGGCGACGGCACCACGGGCACCTACATCCTCGACCCGGGCAGCTACCGCTTCGCCATCGGCAACGGCGCGCACGACGCGCTCAACAACATGATGGCCTCCGAGGGTCACACCGGCCTGGTGGGCGAGTCCGACGCCGCCAAGTGCTGGACCACCGACATCACCGAGGACCAGATCTCCAAGACGGCCTTCTCCGTCTCCAAGACCGGCCAGAAGGTCTCCAACCAGCTCGAGACGTCCGACTGGAACCACTTCCAGCCCGGCGAGGTCACCTACCTCAGCCGCGCCGATTGGGCGGGCACCTGGCCCAAGACCTACGAGGGCATGACCCTCACCGATGACGAGCTCATCAACAACGTCAACGCCAACTACTACGAGGTCAAGACCGACGACGACACCTCCTCGATCGGCTGGGGTGACAAGAGCTCCAACGTCATGTTCTGGGACCTCAAGGGCAAGGACTTCGACGACCCGCTGTGGGGCGAGGCGATGAACAAGATCACCCTCGAGGAGGCGCTCTACATTGCCACCTTCGGTGGCCCGTCCATCCCCGGCGCCGAGTCCCTGGGCACCTATGAGGACTTCATGACGGAGAACGCCGGCAACGGCATCTTCGTCCAGCTCTCCGCCTCCAAGGACAAGAACGCCCCGTGGGCCATCGCCGACAGCGACCCCAACGCCGCCTGGTACGGTGACGTCTTTGGCTGCGCTCCGCTGACCGCCGCCGCCTTCGACCCCGACCTGTTCTACGAGCTCGGCCAGTTCGTTGGCGTCGAGTCCCTGTTCACCGGCATCCCCATCCTCTGGGGCCCGGGTCTCAACACGCACCGCCAGGCCTACAACGGCCGCAACGGCGAGTACTACTCCGAGGACTCCGTCCTCTCCGGCGTCGCCGCCATGGAGTTTGCCATCGGCGCCCAGGACTACGGCCTGATTGCCGCCCCGAAGCACTTCGCCTTCAACGACCAGGAGACCAACCGCTACGGCGTGGCCCCCTACATGACCGAGCAGAAGGCTCGCGAGGGAGACCTGCGCGCCTACCAGATCGCCTTCGAGGCCACCAAGTACGACACGGCCGACCACGACGCGGGCATGATGGGCCTCATGACCTCCTTCTCCAAGATCGGCCCCGTGGAGTGCACCTCCTCCACTGGCCTCATGACCAACATCCTCAAGAAGGAGTGGGGCTTCGCCGGCTACGCGGTCACCGACATCTACGACGACACCGACCTCTATGGTGCCGTCCTCAACTCTGGCGTGACCTGCTTCGACACTCGCGGCATCTCTGGCTTTGGTGGCGGCACCACCATCGAGGGCACCTCGATCTTCGCCAAGCAGAACAACGGCATCGCCGCCGGCCTCGAGACCGTCAAGGGCGACGCCAACCTGCAGGAGCACGTCAAGGATTCCGCGCACAACGTGCTCTACGCGCTGGCCAACTCCAACCTGGCCAACCGCTACAACAGCACGGCGCACATCGAGCAGCAGGCCACCTGGTGGCGCATCGCCTACGTTGCCCTCATCGCCGCCTCCGCGGTCCTGATGGTCACCTTCGGCGCGCTGTACGTCCGCTCCGGCTCCAAGAACAAGAAGGAAGCGTAAACCATGGCGCAGATCAAGAAGGGCCCCGCCCTCATCGCGAACGGCCTCGGCGTCATCATCGCCATCGTGGGCCTCGTGGTCACCGTCATGTGCTCCACGATGAGCGCTGACTACGCGCTCGGCTCCCTTGGCCTCTACGTTGCCGAGATCGTGGCCGCCGCGGTTCTCGCGCTCGTGGCCGCCTGGGCCGGCAGCGAGAGGGGCATCGTCTCGCTCGTCGCGAGCGCCGTGTCCGTGTTCCTACTCGTGAACGTTGCCGTGAGCGTCATCGGCTCGCGCATCCTGCTGGCCTCCGGCCTGTTCACGTGGAACTCCGCCAACCAGGTTGGCTGGGGCGTGTTCAACACCACCATCGCCGCCACCGCGCTTTTGCTCGTGGCCGCTCTGGTGATCGTGGTTGCTGCCTTCCTGCCCGAGGGCAAGAAGAAGACCGCGTAGCAAGCTCGTCTCGTGACGCAGGGCCCGTCGCCGGCAATGGGCGACGGGCCCTGCCCGAGGGCAGGCGCTTAGACCAAACAAGAGGGGCGCCGTCGGCAACGTGCCGGCGGCGCCCCCTCTTTGCTGTCTGCTTTCTGCGGCATGCGGGCTCGTTGCCATCGCTGGCGTTGGTGGCCCATTGGCTTCGCTCGCAAATGAGTCAGCCATTGCCGGGTCTGCCATCCCGTTTGACTCATGCTTTGCTTACGGCTTGCTGGGGCCTCGCTTTGCGGGCTTACTCCGCGAAGTACTCCGGGAAACGCTCGCGCACGACGACCAGGTAGGCGAGAAGTCCGTTCAGGTACTGGGTCTCCAGCCTACAGACCTCGCTGGCGTCGCGGGCCTCGATGGCGTCGCGCACGGCGGTGTGCTGCGCCACCACGGCGTCCCAGTCGAACTTCTCCGTGAGCATGGAGAGCCAGCGTACGCGGTCGAGGCTCACGGAGAAGCCGTCGATCCACAGCCAGACCTCCTCCTTGCCCACGGCCTCGAAGAGCCTGCGGTAGAAGCAGCCGTCGCAGGTGTAGAACGCCTGGGCGTCGCGTGAGGCGGCGGCGACGCGCTGCCTTCCCAACACCTCGCCAAGGCTCGCGAGAATCTCGTCTCCGTCCTGGGAGCAGCACTCCACGGCCACGGCCGTCTCGAGGTTCTTGCGCACGTAGCGGGCGCTTTCCGCCGCATGCAGGTCGATGGGTGAGACGTAGGTGCCGCTGTGGGGCACGGAGTAGACGAGCCCTTCCTGCGTAAGGCGCACGAGGGCCTCGCGGATGGGCGTGCGCCCCAGGTCGAGCTCCTCGGTGAGGCGCTTCATCGGCAGGCGAACGCCGGGCCGGTAGGCCGCGTGGATGATGCCGGCGCGAATGGCCTCGTAGGCCTGTTTCTGCTGGCTCTCTGATAGTTCGTCTGCCATGGGTTGCCCCCGTTCAGTGTGCCGAGGCTCCTGCTCGGGCAACATAGCATACGCCACGTCCCGGCCCTCGAGGGGCGCCGTTCCAAGATGCCGCGGACGAAGCACGGCCTGAAATCACGCCCCGGGCCACGCCGGCCGCCATAGCGCATTCTGCCGCCAGGGGCACCTCGCATACGTCTGGCCCCAAAAACCTACCGTTGGCCCGGTTGGTTCGCGCTCTTGCAAACAGGTATACCAGTTTGTGTGAGACTGATATACCAGAACGCCAGAAGGGGAAGCCGAGCGGGGGGGGCAAAGGCTCGGCAAACGTGGTGTTCGAGCTGCGTGTTCGTCTCAAGACGCATGCCAGAGCGCATTGGGTCCCCGAGGGGCCTCGCGCGGGGAAAAGGAGAGAAGCATGGCACAACAGACAGGCGCGGAGGCCACGGTGGGGTCCGGCGGCGGAGCGAGGGTTCGCCCGTTCTCGATGCTCGACAAGCTCGGCTACACCCTGGGAGACCTCGGCTGCTGCTGCACCGAGCAGTTCCGCTCGATGTACCTTTCCACCTTCTATATCCTGGTGCTGCAGATCAACCCGGTGCACGTGGGCATCCTGCTGCTCATCACCAAGATATGGGACGCCATCAACGACCCGCTGGTGGGCGCCCTCGTGGACATGCACCGCGCCAAGCCGGGCAAGGCCAAGTTCACCCCCTGGATCCGCCTCTTCTCGTTCCCGATGGCCGTCCTCTGCGTGCTGGGCTTCATCAACGCCAGCGACTGGGACTACGCCATCCGCATTGGCTACTGCTTCATCACCTACGTGCTCTACGAGTTCCTCTACACCTGCGTGAACGTGCCCTTCGGCTCGCTCTCTGCCGTCATGACCGAGGATCCCAAGCACCGCACGGCGCTCTCCCGCTACCGCAGCCTCGGCGGCACCATCTTCATGACGGTGCTCGTCATGGTGGGCCCGCTGTTCCTCTACGTCGACAACAACCCGGTGCCGGGCCGCTTCCTCATGCTCGCCTCCATCTGCGCCCTGCTGGGCTTCCTGTTCCTGCAGATCACCTGCGCGTGGTGCAAGGAACGCGTCATCGCGCCGCCGCGTCCCAAGGACGAGAAGTTCAACTGGCTCGAGGTCATCAAGAAGATCGGCCGCAACCGCCCGCTCATCGGCGTCATCGTCTTCAGCCTGCTCGGCATCGTAGGCGCCTCGGTGGTCAACGGCCTCAACGTCTACTTGTTCCGCGACTACTTTGGCAACGTCAAGCTGCAGTCTGCCATGGGCGGCATCTCCACGCTGTTCTCGCTGGCCGCGTTCTTGCTGATCCAGCCGCTCGCCAACCACTTTGGCAAGAAGGAGTGGTGTGTCATCGGCGCCGGCGTGGCCGCCGCCGTCATGGCCGTGCTGTTCTTCTTCCCGCTGCATGACCCGATGGTCTTCATCGGCATCTACTGCGGCTGCTACCTGTTCGCCTCCGCCATGCAGGTCCTCATCTGGGCGCTGCTTAACGACGCCATCGACTACCACGAGTACATGACCGGCGAGCGCAGCGAGGGCGTTATGTACTCCGCGTACTCGTTCTTCCGCAAGCTCGCCAACGCCGCCTCCGGCTCGCTGTCCGCCTTCATCCTCGGCTTCATCGGCTACAACGTCACCGCCGGCGCCGTGCAGACCCAGCAGGTCATCGACAGCATCTGGAGTGCCTGGACCGGCTCCTATGCCATCGGCTACGGCCTCGCCGCCATCGTGCTGGCGCTCGTGTACCCGCTCACCAAGTCCAAGACCGAGGAGATGCTCGCCGAGCTCAAGCGTCGTCGCGCCGAGCGCGCCGCCCAGGGCGAGGCCGTCGTCCAGGATGTGGAGGAATAGCTCATGCAGACTCTGCAGGTATCGTTTGCCAATCGGTCGGGTCACGTGCTCAGGGGCATCGTGACCCTGCCGGAGGGGAAGGGTCCGCGCCCCTTCGTCGTGCATCTGCATGGCTTTGGCGGGTCGCTCTCGGGCCACAAGTACATGTACACCAACATGGCCAGGGCACTGGCGCACGAGGGAATCGGCTGCGCCCGCTTCGACTTCTTTGGCTGCGGCGAGTCCGACGGCGAGTTTGGCGAGACCACCCTCACCGGGTTCCATCACGACGCCGAGGACATGTGCGCCTGGGCGATTGAGCAGGGCTACGCCGACGCCGCCCACCTCGTGCTCTCGGGCCAGAGCATGGGCGGCTACGTGGCCGCCTCCGTGGCGCCTGCCGTGGCTCCTGCCGCACTCGTGCTGCAGTGCCCGGGCGCGGCCATGTGGTACGGCGCCGCCGAGCGTGCGGACATGGTGACAAAGGCGGGCAAGGACAGCGTCGACCTCGAGGGCCTCACCTATGCCATGGCGTTCAACTACGACATGGCGTCGCATCCCGACCCCTTCGAGGAGGCTCGGGGCTACGAGGGGCCGGTGCTGATCATCCGCGCCAACGACGACAAGCTCGTGTCGTCCGAGAACTGCGAGAGCTACCAGGCTCTCTATCCCGGCTCAACCTATCTGGAGACGGAGGGCGGCGGGCACAACTTCGCCTCCCAGCCCTCGCGCAGGATGGTGGAGCGCGAGGTGGCCGCCTTCATCAAGGCAAGCCTGTAAGAGACCCATCCGCGGGTCAGCCCGGCGATGGCGTACGGAGCCGGGCCGACCCGTGCGAGACGTTTGGTCGCGTCCGCCCGGGGAGGCGGCGCGCAGCATGAGGCGGCGCCTGCGCCGCGCAAGGAGAGAAGGCCGCGTGCGGCCGGAAGGGAATCCCATGACCATGAAACTGCTCGAGCCCATCCAGATCGGCCCGATGACCCTCAAGAACCGCATCATGTTTCCGCCCCTCACCACGGGCTACGAGGAGCGCGACGGCAGCATCGGCGACCAGAGCCGTGCCTTCTACGAGCGTCTCGCCAAGGGTGGCGCGGGCTACATAGTCCTGGGCGACGTCAACCCCGTGGCCAGCTTCTCGCCCACGCCCAAGCTCTTCTCCGACGCCCAGATTCCGAGCTTCGCGGCCCTGGCGAACGCCGTGCACGCCCACGGCGCCAAGCTGGGCGCCCAGATCTTCCACCCCGAGTACGACGTGGACGCCATCAACGCGCTCGCCCGCGCCGGCCGCATGGACGAGGTGCGCCCCAAGCTCCACCACGACATGCTGCACTTCACCGACGAGGTGACCGAGGAGATGCTGCTCTCGATTATCGACAAGATGGTCGCCTGCGCGAAGCGCTGCCAGGCCGCCGGCCTCGACGCCATCGAGGTGCACGGCGACCGCCTCGTGGGCTGCCTCGTGAGCACGCGCATGAACCATCGCACGGACAAGTTTGGCGGCTCGCTCGAGAACCGCGCGCGCTTCGCCCTCATGCTCGTGAAGGCGCTCCGCGAGGCGGTGCCGGGCATGGCGATCGACTACAAGTTTGCCGTGGTGACGCCCGAGCGCGGCAAGGGCGGCGTGGACCTCGCCGACGCGCCCACCTTTGCCAAGTGGCTCGCGGAGGCGGGCGTCGACACCCTGCACGTGGCCCAGGCAAACCACACCGGCAACATGGCCGACACCATCCCGCCCATGGGCGTGCAGCCCTACGCGTTCTTCGCCGACATCGCCGGGCAGATTCGCGAGGTGGTGGACGTGCCGGTGAGCACGGCCGGCCGCATCATCTCGCCCGAGATGGCCGAGGAGATCCTGGAGGCTGGCAAGGCCGACTTCGTGGGCGTGGCGCGTCCGCTGCTCTGTGACCCGGACTGGGGCGTCAAGCTCGCTGCCGGCAAGCCGGAGACGGTTCGCCGCTGCATCTCGTGCAACAAGGGCTGCACGGACGCCATCCAGAGCCGCAAGTTCGTCTCATGCGTGCTCAACCCGGAGAACGGCTACGAGCTCACGCGCAAGGTGGAGCGCACGGCCGAGCCCAAGCGTGTGGCCGTCGTGGGCGGCGGCATCGCCGGCCTCACCGCAGCGCGCGTGGCAGCCGAGCGCGGCCATGCTGTGACGCTCTTCGAGAAGGAGGAGCGCCTGGGCGGCCAGCTGGGCATCGCCTCCGTGCCGCCGCGCAAGCAGGAGATGCTGCGCGCCGAGGCCGATGCCGAGCGCGCGGCGAAGGCCGCCGGCGCCGAGCTGCGCCTGGGCGTGGCCGCAGACCAGGAGGCCCTGCTCTCCGAGGGCTTTGAGGCCGTGATCGTGGCCACGGGCGCCACCAACGTGAGCATCCCCGTGCCCGGTGCGGACGGCGCCAACGTCGTGAGCTCGTGGGACGTGCTCGCCGGCAAGTCCGAGGTGGCGGGCCGCGTGGCCGTCATCGGCGGTGGCCTCGTGGGCTGTGAGTGCGCCGAGTACCTGGCCGGGCGCGGCTGCAAGGTCTCCGTGGTGGAGATGCTCGACAAGATTGCGGCGGGGGAGAGCGCCACGGTGCTGCCCACCCTCATGGAGAGCTACGAGCGCCTTGGCGTGGAGCAGCACCCCAGCACCAAGCTCGTGAGCATCGACGCGACGGGCATCGACTGCGAGGGTGCCGACGGCGAGGCCCTGCGCATCTCCTGCGACTGGGTGGTGATGGCCGTGGGCGCCCGCCCGGTGGCCTTCTCGGCCGACAAGCTCGAGGCCGCCGGCGTGAGCGTGACGCGCGTGGGTGACGCGGGCGAGCGCGCGAGCGACATCCAGAATGCCACGAACACCGCCTACGACGCCGCCTGCGCGATCTAGCGCGAGACCTGGCGTGCCGGCCAATCACGTCCCATAGCGTTCCTCCCAGCGCCGCTGGCCCTATACGCCGGCGGCGTTTTTTGTGCCGCGGGACAGGCAGCCCGTGCTCGTCACGTGAATGCAGGCGGGTATGTGATATATCAAAGTGCGCCGTCGGACTCGCATTTTGCGTCGGATTTACGAGGATCAGCCACGTGCGAAACTGTCTTTCAGTTGCCGGCGGAGCATTCTGCCACCCCAGCGGAAGGGTCGCAGCGCTCATATCACTCGTTTACCTCTCAAAACATACCGTTGGCGGGGTCGGTTGAAATGCCTGCCTGCTTCCTGAAGGAAGTCGGTAAACTGTTATATCAGTTAGCTTTGAGCCGATGAATGCTTGGGTGTGCGCCCTCGTCCCGTCGGTCGGAAGGAAGACGGTTCCACAGGCTCGTGCCGGAACGCTCGCGCATCGCGCCCCGCGCGTCGCGTCCCGCACTCCGGCGCTTGCCCACGGGGCCGAAACCCCTCACGCGAAGGAGTGTTGCCGAATGGCAGAGAACGCGACCCAAGCCAAGCAGTCCAGCGGAGGCGGCAGCGGCCTCAACCGCGCGAAGATGTACCAACTCGTGCTGTTCCCGTTCAACAACGGTGCCACGAACGTGTACTACGTGCTGCTCATGAACTACATCGCCTACTACGCCAACGGCGTTCTGGGCCTGCTGGTGGCGTTTGCCACCACGATGGTCACCGTGACGCGTGCCCTCGACGCCGTCATCGATCCGTTCGTGGGCATGTTCATCGATCGCACGGAGACCAAGATCGGCAAGTTCCGCCCGTTCATGATTCTGGGCAACGTGGTCATGGCCGTCTCGGCCCTGCTCGTCTTTTACGGCACGCGCCTCATCCCCGAGGACGCCACGGCCGTGAAGTACGTGCTCTACACCGTCTTCTACATGTGCCTCATGGTGGGCTACTCCATCCAGACCTCGTGCACGCGCTCTGGCCAGACCTGCCTCACCAATGACCCCAAGCAGCGCCCGACGTTCACGCTGTTCAACACCATCGCGTCGCTCGTGGGCATGGGCGTCACCATGGCCACGGCCTCCATCGTGGGCGGCAGCGTGGGCTACGGCACCGAGGCGTTCTTCAACTTCCTCATCCCGCTGGTCATCATCCTCTCCGGCGTCCTTACCGCGTTGGCCGTCATCGGAATCGCCGGCAAGGACCGCAAGGAGTTCTGGGGTCTGGGCAACGAGGACGAGAAGCCGCAGCTCAAGGTCAAGGACTACGTCGAGATCTTCAAGGCCAACAAGGAGCTCCAGCGCCTCATGGTGGCGGCCTCCGGCACCAAGTTCGCCTTCGCCATCGCCACGAACACCTCCGTGGGCGTGCTGCTCTACTCCTGCATGATGGGCAACTACAACGGTCTCTACCTGCCGATGTACATCCTCGGCTACGCCTTCTCCGCACCGTTCTTCATCGGCGGCCTGCGCATCAGCCAGAAGTACGGTCAGAAGAAGACCCTCGTCTCCTTCACGAGCCTCGCGCTCATCATGTACCTCGGCGTCACGGCGATGCTCGCCATGTGGCAGCCGGGCAATCCGGACCTCACGCTCTCCATCTTCAGCACCGAGGGCGGCCTGCACACCACGCTCAACCTCTACACGATCATCTTCATCGTGCTCTACGGCCTGGGCTACGGTGCGTACTACTCCACGGCCGACATGGCCATCCCCATGATCGCCGACTGCTCCGACTACGAGATGTACCGCTCCGGCAACTACGCGCCGGGCGTCATCGGCACGCTGTTCAGCTTCGTTGACAAGCTCGTGAGCTCGCTGTCCACCACCGTCGTGGGCATCGCGATCACCGTCGTGGGCCTCGCCACCCTGCCCGACACCACCACGCCCTACATGGATGGCATGAACTGGCTCACTATCGCGCTGTTCTGCATCATCCCGATCGTGGCCTGGCTGCTTACCCTCTGGGCGATGAAGGGCTACACGCTCACGGGCGAGCGCATGAAGGAGATTCAGGCCGTCAACGCCTGCCGCAAGGACGCCATCTCCGAGGGCATGTCTGTGGACGAGGCGCTCGGCACGTGGCAGACGATTGACCAGGTGCCCGACATGTACCGCGAGAGCTAGGACCGGGCGCTCGCGCGGGCACCAGGGATGCCGGTGGAGTTGCCTTCGGCGCCCTGGCCGACGATGTGGCGGATGCCGTCGGGGTAGTCCCCGTCTCATATGAACGTTTGCGCATCGGCGCGGTGGCCCCAAGGCCGCCGCGCCGTTTT
>CWGY01000028.1_pt1 | contig 86034 bp, 75 predicted proteins | sample 678861 | NCBI WGS metagenome assembly CWGY01 (sample SAMEA3735962, study PRJEB9488) | human gut metagenome | biome: ENVO:mammalia-associated habitat; material: ENVO:feces | place: Malawi | collected 2009-02-27
GGCCCGCGGCCAGTATCTGGCCGCGGGCCCGAATTTTAAACTGAAAGGCAAGTCCATAGGTGCGAAAAGCCAACGCCCACTGGGGGACAGCCACCAGCTAGCTGGAGGGAAACAATCTCATCGGAGAAAGAAGCCACCCATCGGCACAGCGCCTTGCACTACCCGTCCAAGCCGTCCAGCGACCCAAAGCGTCAGGTTATGGCAGCTTCTTGCCACCCCGCTGCCCGCTCGCAGGCTTCGGCTTGTAGGCCACGCCACCACGGCCAACCTTGTGGCCGCCCCTTGCCCTCACGGCCTTGCCGCCACGGGTCCACCTGTGCACCCGGTGGTAGATGCTCTCGCGGTGCGAGCTCTTGAGTCCCAGCATCGGAACGGCCATAAAAGTGGGCACGAAGAAGGTCACGACACGCCACACGAGGAAGCCAGCCGTGGCAAAGCTCCCGAACATACCACCAAAGAACAGGGCGAAGCCGCCCTCGGCACCACCCGTGCCGCCAGGAAGCGGCACCGCGCTCGAGACGAGCTGGACCATCGAGCCAGCCGCCAGGCAGGTCACGAAGTCCGTCTCAATCCCAAAGGCCTGCAGCACGAACCACGGGATCATGTACAGGAACGAAAGCTGCAGCATGGTGATGACGAGCGTGAGCACCATGTCCGGCACGTTCTTGGCGCTCCTGCGGAATGCCGTCGAGAACTGAGCCACCTGGACGTTGAGCATCTCGTCCCACTTGGCGCGGTTCTTGACCCAGCCGTGCCCGCTCGCCCACCTGAGCAGGCCACCGCCGGCCCGACGCACGAAATTGGGGCAGAGGCACACCACAAAAAGGCCCACGAGCTCGAGCGCATGCCCGGCGAACACGAGCAGGTTGAGGATGACGATGTCGCCGTAGCTGTCGATGAAGAAACCCAGCTTGGCCCAGAGCATGAGCGCGGCAAACAACACGACGCCAAGCTGGAACATGATGAAGCGCGTGAACTGCGTGGCAGAGGCCGCGCCCACGGAGAGACCCGCCTTCGTGAGCTGATAGATCTGCGAGGGCAAGGCACCCATCTGCATGGGCGTGAGGTTGCCGAAGAAGTTGCCGGACGCCTCTACGGCCATGAGGTCGCGAAAGCCCACCGGGGAGTCGTGGTCGAGGTAGACGGCCGTGACGTAGGCGGCCGTGCCAAGGATGAAGTACATGCCGATGCAGGCGAACGCCCCAATAAGCCAGGAGAGCTCGAGGTTCTGGAACGCCGCCACGAACTCCTCGATCTGGCCCGAGAAGAACAGGAAGGCTACGTAGGCACCAAAGACGAGGCCGATGAACTGGGCACCTCGCGCGGCCTGCTTCTTGTCGGGGTCCGCCGCCTTCTCGTCCTCCGCGCGGATGACGCGAACCGGGGCCGAGCCCGCGATGCGAGGCTTGGGGGCCTTCGGCCTATGCTTCGGGACCGCTTGCCGCTCTGTGCTCGGACGCGGCGAATCGTTCTTGTCAGCGCTCTGAGACATGCGGCTCCTCGTGGCCCAAGCAAACGGCCCCAGGCGTTCGGAATCACACGAGACGCGTGACTCCTCGCACCCGCAAGGCGTTCATGAATTCGATTACCATCCAATAGTACCCGTAGGAGGAAGCTTCGAGCATCGGCCTCCAAAACGGCGATGCCCAGAACACGATTTAGTCATCCATGCCCTACTGTGCAAGAGAAATTTGGTATTAACCTACTATCCTTATGGGTAATAAAAAGACATCGATTACAAGCCCCAGAGTCGGCACGCAACACAAGCCGCCGGGGCACACGTACGCGGAGGAAGCCGTGAGCAGAGAAGCATCGAACCACGAAGAGGCACCTGAGCGCGAGGCTGGGACCTCCAAGGGCAAACAGGCCACCCTCGCCCGTAACAAGGAGGCGCTGGCAGGCCTGCTGCGCTCCCCCGCCTGCGCAAACGCAGGCGGGCGCGAGGTCGGCCTCGAGTTGGAGCGCTTCGTCATCGACCGCGCCACGGGTGCCACCGTCGCCTATGCCGACAAGCCGGGCGTCCACGACCTGCTTGAGCGCTGGACGCGCTTCTTCCCGGCCGCCGAGCAGGTCTTCATCGATGGGCACTTGTTCGGCTACGCAGGCTCCTTCGAGGTCAGGGGCGAGCAGGTGGGCATCTCCATCTCGCTCGAGCCGGGCAGCCAGCTCGAGGCTTCGGTGGGCCCCAGTGCCCACGTGCGGGCGCTCCTCGGTGCACTCGAGACCTTCGACGCCCAGTTCTCCGAGCTCACGGCAGAGATGGGCGTCGACTGGGAGCTGGTGCCCTACGGGTTCAACCCCGCCATCTCCAACCCCGCCGAGGTGCCGCTCATCGAGAAGGACCGCTATCACCTCATGGACGCCTACCTGTCCAAGACGGGCCGCTACGCGCGCGACATGATGCGCGGGACCACATCCGCGCAGGTTTCGATTGACCTCGCCTGCGGCAAGAACGGCGTGAAGACCTACCAGCTCGCCGTGGCCCTGGGACCCGTCCTCTCGTTCCTCACCGACAACGCCCCGCATTGGCGCGGGCTTTCGGCCAAGGACACCCCGCGCATGGCCCATGCGCGCATCTGGGAGGGCGTCGACCCCACACGCTGCGGTATCGTGCCCGGCACCTTCGATAAGGACTTCGGCGCGGAGCGCTATGTGGACTGGCTGTGTGGTGTCAAGCCCATCCTGTTCACCAACGAAGGTGGTGCCTCCTCATCCACGGGTGACAAGACCGAGGCCGACGTCATGTCCGAGCGGCTGCTTACCAAGCACGAACTCCAGCACATGACCTCGATGGTGTTCCCGGAATGCCGCCTTAAGGGCTTCGCCGAACTCCGCACCACCGACTCGATGGAACCCAGGATGAGCGCCGCCCTCGCCGCCTTCGTGAAGGGTCTCTTCTACGATCCCAAAGTCGGTGATGAGGCCGCGGCCCTCATCCTGCCCGGCATCGGCGAGGAAGACGTGCGCTCCGCCTGGGAGGAGCTCAAGGCCAAGGGCTGGGAGGCAACCGTCTATGGCAGGCCGGTCACCAAGCTCGTGGACGAGCTCGTAGGCCTCTCGCAACGTGGCCTTGCCGCCGACGAGGACCTCACCCTTCTCGAGCCGCTCACCTCGCTTTGGGCCCTGCGCCGCGTCCCGCGCGACCTTGCCATTGAATAAAGGCTGCCAGCAGCGGCCACAGCCACCAGCCGGCTACAAATGACGTGAGGCCCCGTCCGACATCTCGGGCGGGGCCTCGCTCATATATGAACCGGCAATCTCAGGGAAGCGCCGCCCTGATTGGGCCAGCCGCCTACTTGATCTTGCGGATCACATCGAGAACGGAGCCGTCGCGCGCCTCCACGATGGCGACGACCTCGTCCTCCCACTGGAGCTGCTTGGGAACGCCCACCATGTCATAGGCGCGGTCGCGCAGCGACTCGATGCTCACGTGCTCGATGCCGGCGGAGTCGAGGCACTCGACGATGTCTGGGCGCGCCGGGTTCACGGCAATGCCGTAGTCGGTGACGAGCACGTCCACGCAGTCGCCGGGGGTCGTCACGGTCACGACGTCGTCGCAGACGGTGGCCATGCGGCCACGGGTGAGCGGCGTCACGATGATGCAGCACTTGGAGCCCTCGGCCGTATCCGGGTGTCCGCCGGGCGCGCCGCGCACCACGCCGTCGGAACCGGTCGTGACGTTGACGTTGAACTTGGTGTCAATCTCGAGCGCGGAGAGCACCACGTAGTCGAGCTTGTTGACGTAGGCGCTCTTGGAGCCGGGGTTCGCGTACTCGCTCTGGCTGATCTCCACGTGGTTGGGACAGCTGGCGAGGTGCGCAATCGCCGTCTGGTCAAAGTCCTGCGTGTCGAGGATCTTGCCCACCAGGCCCTTGTCCTGCAGGGCGCAGATGGCACCGCTCACGCCGCCGATGGCGAAGCCCATCTTGATGCCACGCTCACGCATGTGCGCCTCGAGGAAGCGGTTGGCCGCCACGGAGGGTCCGCCCACGCCCGTCTGGAACGAGAAGCCGTCCTTGAAGTACGGCAGCGCAGCGATGACGTCGGCCACATGCGCAGCCATCATGAGCTCACGCGGGTCCTGCGTGAAGCGGGCCTCCTTGGAGGAGATGCGCTTCGGGTCGCCGATCTCGTCCACGACCACCACGCAGTCCACGTCCTCACAGTGGATGGAGCTCGGCACGTTGGGAAACGCCACGAGCGTGTCGGTGATGACGACCACCTTGTCGGCGTAGCGGGAGTCGGGGATGGCGAAGCCAAGGCTTCCGCAGTTGCTCTTGCCGCCTGTGCCCTTGGCGTTGCCGTAGTCGTCCGAGGTTGCCGCAGCGAGGAAGGCGATGTCCACGTGAAGCTCGCCCGCCTGCAGGGCGCGCGGACGTCCGCCGTGGCTGCGGATGATGGCAGGCTCGGGCAGCTTGCCCGCACTGATGGCCTCACCGATTCGGCCGCGCACGCCGCTCGTCTCGATGTGGGTGATGATGCCGGCCTCGATGTAGTCTGCGAGCAAGTCGTGGGCGTCTCCCAGCGAGGTGGCCGCCACGCGCAGGTCCTTGATGCCAAGCTCCTCCACGAGCACGCGACACACCATGCTCGCCACGTAGTCGCCATTTCTGAACTCGCTGTGGAACGAGATGGTCATGCCGTCATGCGCACCGCACGCCTCGCAGGCCTCACGGATGCTCGCGCAGAGCTTGCTCTCCTGCGGGCGCTGGTGGATGACCGTCGTGGGCGCGTCGCGCTTGACGAGGGATCCGTCACTCGCGAACCTCCCCTGGTAGACCTTGCGGCCACCCTCGAGCAGGTAGTCCGGGATATCCCTTCCAACTGCGTTGATCATGTGTCTCACTCCCTACAGGACGCCGTGGTAGACGCCGCACTTCTTGGCCATGTCGATGATGCGCTGGGCCTCCTCATAGAAGGGAGGATCGACCATCTTGCCGTCGACCACATATACGCCGATACCCGCGTCGGTCTGCTGCTGGCAGGAGAGCAGGATGTGCTCGGACTCCGCAATCTGCTTGTCAGTGGGCCGGAACACCTCGTGGATGTAGGCGATCTGCTTGGGGTTGATGATCGACTTGCCGTCGAAGCCCATGCGGTGCACGAGGTCGACCTCGCGGCGAAAGCCCTCCTCGTCATCGAGCTTCGGGTACATCGTGTCCAGGCACTGGACACCCGCCGCACGGGCCGCAAGCAGCATATTTCCGCGTGCGGCCGCCATCTCCACGCCGTCCGGCTCGATCTGGACACGCATGGACTTGCGGAAGTCGCCGCCCGAGATGGCGCAGCCCAGCATGCGGTCGGACGCCGTGCAGATCTCATAGGCGTTCATGATGCCGAGCGGGCTCTCGAGCGCAGCCATGAGCAGCGTACGACCCTCCTCCACACCGAACTCGCGCTCGGCGGCAAGCACCGCGTCCTCGACGTCGTGCACCATCTGGGCGTTCTCGCACTTGGCGATGCGGATGCCGTCGGCACCGCCCGCCACGCAGACGCGCACGTCCTCGCGCCAGTACGGCGTGTCGAGGCCATTGATGCGCACGATGACCTCGGTGTCGCCGTAGTCGATGTTCGTGAGGGCGTAATACAGGCTGAATCGCGCGGCGTCCTTCTGGTTGACAGCAACGGCATCCTCAAGGTCGAGGATGATCGAGTCGCAGCCGTAGATGTAGGCGTCCTTGATAAGGCCGGGACGCTGGGCGTTCATAAACATCATCGAGCGACGCAAGCGGTTCTTGTCGGGCCTGGGGCGCGTCACGTGGTGGCGGCCGGAGGCCACGTCAGCCGCGGAACGGGCATCGTCGCGATACGGAGCGGGGCTCTTGGACATATCCTTGCTCATCGAACAGCGCCTCCCCAGGGAATGTTCTCCATCGAAGCATCGGACGCGCGGAAGACCGCGCAGCTCACGCGAGCACGGACCGTGCAGTCCAGGGCGCCCTTGTCGACGACCTTCACGGCACCGCTCGTGACACCGAGGTCGCCAAGCACCTCCTCGACCGACTCCCAAATCTGGTCTCCGTACTGATTGAGCACGCTGCTCTCCACGTTCACGCTCAGCGTCTCGGCAGGCTCGACCGTGACCTGACAGTCGCTGGACTCCAGCGTGCCGGCCAACGCGGTCTTACTGATCTGCATGGCTCACTCCTCACCAAACATGGCCTCTACCCTGTGGTTTTGGCATCTCTTGCCGACAAGGAGAAGATACGATGCCCTAAGCGTTTAGTAAAACGAATGCTTATACTTGATTTTGATTCGTATGAGGAATGGCTTCTAGCAGAGCCGACCGTCTCGGCTGCGCCCTGCAGACAAGGAATCCCCATGGACGAAGTGGACTTCATGCTCCTGCGAACCCTCGACGAGACGCGCAACGTCACCCACGCCGCCGAGAGGCTCTTCATGACGCAAAGTGCCCTCTCAAAACGCATCAAGGCGCTGGAAGAGGAGCTTGGTTGCGAGCTTTTGGTCCGCTCGCGCCGTGGGGTGACCTTCACCCCGGCCGGCGAGATGGCCCTTGCGCACACGATGCGCGCCGGACGCGAGCTGGCGCTCCTGCGCAGGAACATCTCCGCCTATGGAGACGAGGTCATGGGTGGCCTCACGGCCGGCTTCTCGATCAACTACGCGGCCGAGCAGCTACCCTTCGTCCTCGCGCAGTATCGGTCGAGCTACCCGCGGGTGCGTCTGGGAATACGGACCGGACGCAGCACGGAGCTGGTCGAGCGGCTCAGGGCAAACACGCTCGATGTCGCGATCGTTCGAGGCGAGTTCAACTGGGATGGGCCTGGGCGCCTCATCGACACGGAGCCCGTCTTCGTCGTAAGGGCGCGCGAGCACGAGGGCCACCCGCTCTCAGAGCTCGCATACATCGACCACGAGACGGACGCCGCCCAGCAGCAGCTCATCACAAGATGGCTGAGGGAGCACGGGCTCGACCGTCACCAGGACGACATTCGAGTTGACAACCTCCACGCCTGCGCAAAGCTCGTCGAGCTGGGCATGGGCTGGGCGCTCCTGCCCAGAATTGCCCTGGAGGGATTCGACGGACTCATGGAGCCCTGCACCTTCGAGGACGGATCTCCCCTTCAGAGAACCATGCACGTACTTTGGCAAAAGGATGCCGACGGACTGCCGCAGGTCAAGGCCCTTGTCGATCTAGTAACCATGTAATGGCGGCACGGGGATTTCGGGCATATTCGAGTTGTCCAGCCCCAAGCAAGTTGTCCATCCCCAAGCGAATTGTCCGGCAACAAACACTGAGGTCCGAACTGCCGAGCCGATAAATTAGCGGAATCGGACCGAAGCCCGATTCCGCTCTTAACTCAAACCCTCATGAACCTTGCCTACCAATCGCGAAATGAAATCCAGTTTCAAACGGCCATCAGCTTCAGGGAACCTGCAAAAACCCATCCCCAATGACAAGCTACTTGGTGAGGTTCTCACCGGCGATGACGGCGGCCTGGCTGGCCTCAACGGTCTCGGCAACGGGCGGCTCGGTGGCCATCGGGATGGTGGCGGGTTCCACGGGCGTGGGCAGGGGCATGCCAATCTCGGCGCACTTGGCCTCGTAGGCACGAGCGATGATTTCGCAGCAGGCATCGCGACTGAATTTTCCACGGTTCACCACGAGGTCCTTGCCCGCGCGCAGCTTCCAAGCACCGTTCGAGTAGCGCTTGTAGAACTGCTCTCGGTTCTTCTGCATCTTCTTGACGAGTTTCTTGGCCTCGTCCTCACTCAGGCCGCGCTTGGCCATGACACGCTTAACGCGGTCCTCCATAGGTGCGGTCACGAGGACGCTGATGAGGTTGCGGTTCTCGCGGAGGATGTAGTCGGAGAGGCGCCCCTCGATGATGCAGGTCTCGGTGAAGCCGAGGTCCTGGATGACGCCGCGCATGGAATCGAACAGCTTGTCGGCGGCAGTACGGGCATCGAAGCGGTCTGGCAGGAAGGCCATCATCTCTGCGGCAACCTGCTCGTCGTACATGGCAACCTGGTCGACGGAGGCCCCGAGACGCATGGAGGCCCTCACCAGGAGCTCGTTGTCATACAGGGGAATGCCGAGGCGGCGCGAGAGCAGAATGCCAATCTCGTGACCATCCGCGCCGTAATCTCGCGCGATGGCGATGACGACGGGCGCCACACGCTGGTGCGCCTTGGCAAACAGGTCAATGTCCTTCTTCTTTTTCATGCCAGCCACGATTCCCTCCTTATGCAAGAGGCCCCGCAGAGCGAGGCCCCAATGTTACAAACTCGTTACGAGCCGTCGTGATTATACCGTCATGAGGCGGCGCTGATAGGCACGCACGATGAGCGAGATACCAAAGTTCAGGATGAAGTACAGCAGGAACGTGAACCCATAGAGCAGCAACACGCCCTGTAGGTCAGAGGTCTGCGCCATGACAACCTTGGTGCTGTACATGAACTCGGCCACATTGACACCGGCAAGGTATGAGGAGTCCTTGATGACGGTGGTGCACTGGCTGAAGAGCGCCGGGATGATCGTCTTAAACGTCTGCGGCAGGATGATGAGACGCATCGTCGCAAAGAAGCCAAAGCCCTGGGACTGCGCCGCCTCGAACTGACTCTTGGGAATCGAGTTGAGGCCACCACGAATGATCTCGGCCATGACGGCAGAGGTGAAGATCGTGAACGCAAGCACGGAGATGAAGACGTCATTGCCCTTCACCGTGAAGTAGATGAACAGAATCCACAGCAGGTTTGGCGTGCAGCGGAAGAGCTCGATGTAGGCGCTCACGAGCAGGCTCAGCGGCTTGACCGCGTACGTCTTCACCAGGGCGAGCACGGTGCCAAAGATGATCGAGAGCACGATGGCAAGGGCCGAGATCTCAAGCGTCTTGACAAAGCCGAGCATGATGAAGCCAAGGTTGGCTGCGTTGAAGATTTCCATACCTTAGGCCTCCTTCGCAGGCTCGGTGGTGATTCCCGGAATCTCCTTGGCACGCGGACGCTCCTTGGAGCGCTTCTCGAGCCACTGCACGAGAACGGCGAGCGGGAAGCAGATGATGAAGTACAGCACACACGCCATGATGTATCCCTGCAGGTAGCCCCACGTAGAAACGAAGCCGTCTGCGTTGTACATAAGGTCTCCGCCGGCCACAAGCGCGAGCACGGAGGAGTTCTTCACGAGGTTGAGCGCCTGGTTGCAGAGCGGAGGCAGAATCACCTTGAACGTCTGCGGGAGAATGATGTAGAGGTACGACTGTGCACGCGTGAAGCCTTGGGACTGGGCCGCCTCCATCTGCCCGCGCGGAACCGCCTCGATGCCCGTGCGAATGACCTCGGAGATGTACGCGGCGTGATAGAGGCCAACCCCCACGAAACCGAGCACGAACGGAGCGATGCGGACCGGGCTAGAGGCTCCCGTAATCGTCTGGAGAATCTTGGGTCCCGCCATGTACATGAAGAAGACCTGCACCGGCAGTGGCGTGTTCTGGTAAAACTCGACGTAGATGCGGCTTATGGCCCTCAGCACGCGCGAGCGCGTAGTCGAGAACACGCCAAGAATCGTCCCCAGCACCAGCGAGAGGATGAGACCAGCCACAACCACCTGCAGGGTCACGGAGAAACCCTGCCACAGCTGGTCCATGTTCGCGAAGGTCGCCTGCCATCGCAGGGGATCGAGGAGTCCGTCTAGCATGTGGATCCTTTCCGACAAACGAGAAGGGACAGGCACTTTGTCACGTCACGCGTGACAAAGAGTCCACCCCTTCTGAAACTACAACCGCCGGATTCACCGGCACCCCGTGACATTGGCCCAACGCAGGCGACCGCCGCGGGAAGAACCTGGGGCCGGCTTCGCAGCTGGCCCCAGGTAGCAAGTCCTACAGGAGGCCCCAGTCCTTGATCTCCTGGTCAATCCAACCATTGGAGAGCAGCTCGTTGACCTTGTCGTCAACGACCTTGGAGAGGTCGGAGCCCTTCTTGGTGGCCACGCCGTAGTCCTGAGCACCAAACTCGATGTCCGGCTGCAGGAGCTCGCAGTCATCGGTGGTGTAGGTCTTCAGCGTGGAGCGGTCCATGGCGAAGGCATCGACGTTGCCGGCGTCCAGGGCACTCTTGATGGAGGGGTAGTCCGGGAACTCCTGGAACGTCGGCGTGACGTTGAAGTTGTTCTCCTGGAGCATCTTGGTGACCAGGTCCTTGGTGGTGGAACCCTGGGAGACGCCGATGACCTTGCCATTGAGGTCGGTCATGGTCTGGAAGCCCGAGGACTTCTTCACGAGGATGCCTACGTGGTCGGTGCGGTAGGGCGTGGAGAAGTCCCAGCTCTTCTTGCGCTCGTCCGTGATGGTGTAGGTGGCAACGACGACATCGAGGGAGTCGTTGTCGATGAGCGGACCACGAGTCTTGGGCGTGACGTCGGTGAAGGCCACGAGGTCCTTCTCCTTGGCCTCATCATAGGAGACACCGAGGACTGCGGCGGCGAGCTGGTAGCAGAGGTCAATCTCCAGGCCCTGATACTTATTGGTGGCGGGGTCGAGGTAACCGTAGCCCAGAACATCCTTCTTGACGCCGGCGTTGAGCTTGCCGCGGCTCTTGATCGTCTCGACCTTAGAGTCGGAGGAGCCGGTGGACGCGCTGTTGCCACCGTTGGAGCCACAACCGGCAAGGCCAAGGGCCATGACAGCCCCGGTAAGACCAAGCGTGCCAATGAACTGGCGACGGGACATGTTCTTCATTTCGGTACCCCTTTCGTTGGTACGTCAATATCCGGCCGCCTGAAGCTGGCCGTTCGTTCTGCCTGCGAAATGCGGGCGAGGACACAGGATCGGTGCCCCACAGAGGGGCGAAGTTAAACGCTTGCCCGATGAGGGCGAGACCCTAGCGCAGAATCTTGCTCAGGAAGTCCTTGGTACGCTCGTGCTGCGGGTTCTCGAAGAAGTGCTCCGGCGTACCCTCCTCGACGATCTGGCCGTCGTCGACGAAGATCACGCGGTCGGCAACCTCGCGAGCGAAGCCCATCTCGTGCGTGACGCACATCATGGTGATGTTCTCCTGAGCGAGTTCGACCATGACGTTCAGCACCTCCTGGACCATCTCGGGGTCCAGGGCGCTCGTGGGCTCGTCGAACAGGATGATGGGCTGCTTGGTGCAGAGGGCGCGGGCGATGGCGACACGCTGCTGTTGGCCACCGGAGAGGTTCTGCGGATACTCCCCCGCCTTGCGCTCAAGACCGACGCGCTTAAGGGCAGCCATTGCAGTCTCGATGGCCTCCTCCTTGCTCTTCTTCTGGAGCTTGATGGGGGCGAGGGTGAGGTTTCCGAGCACCGTCATGTTCGGGTAGAGGTTGAACTGCTGGAAGACCATGCTGGAGTACTTGCGAGCCATCTCCAGGTGGTTCTTCTTGGTGAGTTCGACGCCGTCGATGGTGACGGTACCGCTCGTGGGCTCCTCGAGGTAGTTGACGCAACGGATAAGCGTCGACTTGCCGGAGCCGGAGGGGCCGATGATGACGAGCTTCTCGCCCGCCTTGACCGTAAGGTCAACGTTCTTCAGAACGTGCAGGTCACCGAAGTACTTGTTGAGACCCTTGATCTCGATCATGTTCTTGTCGTCGGCCATGTGGTACGTCCCCTTCTCGATTGCGTGCACAGATGACTATAAGGAAGTACCTGCGGAAATCCAGCGCCTGATACCCAACTGTGACAGAGCCGAAACAACAACCCGAAACAAAGCGGCAGGACAAGGGAGCTGGTTAAGTAGCATTTACCTGCGGTTTTCATCTGTAGAAGTATGGCTCGACTCAACAATAGACAGTCATGTGTTGTTAGAAGCCCGAGGTATGGACCAGTTAACAAAACGCATCAATTGGAAACAATATGCATCCGAATCAGCGCCACCTTGGTCGAAGCGGCGCAACTCGAACAAAAAAACCCGGAGGTAATTAACCCTCCGGGAATCCAGTTGGTAGCCCGTACCAGATTCGAACTGGTGATCTCCGCCTTGAGAGGGCGGCGTCCTGAACCGCTAGACGAACGGGCCATATGTATGGGACCGAAGTCCCACGGAGCCTGAGTGCTCCGGAATTATCATGGTAGCCCGTACCAGATTCGAACTGGTGATCTCCGCCTTGAGAGGGCGGCGTCCTGAACCGCTAGACGAACGGGCCATGCTGTGAGCTGCAAGTCAGCAAATGGCTGGGATGGAGGGAGTCGAACCCCCATTGACGGAACCAGAATCCGCTGTCCTGCCATTAGACGACATCCCAATTGGTGATGCTGCCTTGTTGCTCGGTGCGCCTCAGCGCGAGAAAGAACTATACGGTAGACCCGCCTTTGGTGCAAGCGGAAATCCAAACTTTTTTGAAAAAGATTTTGGATCCCGGATAGTCCAATTCAAAACCGCAGGTAACAAAGCCAATATGGCAGTAACATCCGCAGGCCAAGAAGTCCCCTACTGCTGGACCTGCAGGCTCGGAACCGCATGCTTCACCGCGCGCGCAAGCGTGATGCCCACAGCAACCTTCACGATGTCGGGGATGATGAAAGGCGCGCAGGCAGCCGCAAAGGCCGGCGCAAATCCCATGCCGGTCGACGTCATCAGCCACCACATACCCAAGCCGTAGGAGCACACGAGCATCGCCACCACGGTCACGACGTCCCTCGCGGGACCCTCCGCCATCAAACGACGAACGAGCAGTGACACGAAGGCCGCAACGAGAAAGCCAAGCAGAAAACCACCCGTGGGACCGGCAAGCGACGCCAAGCCGCCCTTCATGCCAGCAAAGAGCGGGAGTCCCAAGCCACCCAAGGCGACATAGAGCACAACGGAGAGCGTCGCCTGCCTGGCGCTCATTCCCACAAGCACGAACGCAAGCGCAAGGGTGTGCAGGGTGAACGGAATGGGGCCGAGCGGCACCGACACCCAAGCGCCAACGGTGATCAAAGCCACGCCAACCGCCGTAAAGGTGATGTCGCGCGTGGAGAGCACGGTCTTGTCAGAAGCCATTCAGAGGTCCTCCTCAGTCTGTTGCCCTCTTACACCCTCCTCTCAGGATACAAAGCCCGAGAAAGGACGAGAGAGGCCCACGGCAAAACAAAAAACCGGGCCTCGCCCAAAGACGAGGCCCGTAGCATAACTCTAGAGCACGCTGACCTTCACGGTCTGCTCAGGAACGTCGTAGAACGGATCCTCGCGACGGCCGAGGAAGTCGCGGGCCTGCTGCGGGAAGAGGGCGTAGGAAAGCACGTCCTCCTCACTGCGGGCGTAGTCGGCAATCTCCTCGCAGAGCTTCGGCAGCTGCGGCTCGATGAGGTCGGCAGGTCGGCAGGTGATGGGTTGCTCGTCACCGATGACCTTCTCGCGAATCTCGTCAGAGATGGCCACGGGGGCGGCGCCATACTGGCCGCGCACATAGTCCTTGATCTCCTTCGGAATCATCTTGTAGCGCTCGCCAGAGATGACGTTCATGAGGGCCTGGGTGCCCACCATCTGGGAGAGCGGCGTCACGAGGGGCGGATAGCCCATGTCGGCGCGGACGCGCGGCACCTCAGCGAGCACCTCCTCGTACTTGTCGGCATTGCCCTGCTCGGTGAGCTGCGAGAGCAGGTTGGAGAGCATGCCGCCCGGCACCTGGTAGACGAGGGCCTTCGGGGAGGTGTCCTTGACCTTCGGGTTGAGCACGCCGCTCTCGCGGAACTTATCGCGAACGCCATTGAAGTGCTCGGCAATCTCGGAGAGCTTGTCCAGGTCAAGGCCAGTCTCCACGCCAAGGCCCGTCAGGGCGATGTGCATGGACTCGGTGGCCGGCTGGCTCGTGCCGGCGGAGAACGAGGAGATGCAGGTGTCGATGATGTCGGCACCGGCCTCGACGCTCTTGAGGTACGTCATCTCGGCAATGCCGGCGGTGGCGTGGGTGTGGACCTCGAGGGGCACGGTGACCTCGGCCTTGATGCCGCTCACGAGGTCATAGGCATCGGAAGGCGTGAGGTTGCCGGCCATGTCCTTGATGCAGATGGAGTCGGCGCCAAAGTCGGCCATCTGCTTGGCGAGCTTCACGAAGTAGGGCACGGTGTGCACCGGGCTCGTGGTGTAGGAGATGGCGCACTGGCACTCGCCGCCGGCCTCCTTGCAGGCCTCGATCGAGGTCTTCAGGTTGCGGACATCGTTCAGGGCGTCGAATACGCGCACGACGTCAATGCCGTTCTCGATGGACTTGCGGACGACCGCGCGCACGACGTCATCGGCGTAGTTGCGGTAGCCAAGCAGGTTCTGGCCGCGAAGCAGCATCTGAAGCTTCGTATTCTTGATGTGCGAGCGGATGGTGCGCAGACGGTCCCAGGGGTCCTCGTTGAGGAAGCGCAGGCAGGAATCGAACGTCGCGCCTCCCCACATCTCGAGGGCGCGGAAACCAGCCTGGTCCATGGTCTCCAGGATGGGCAGCATGTCCTCGATGGGCATGCGCGTAGCAATCTGGCTCTGCTGGCCATCGCGCAGGACGGTCTCAGTGAACATCACTTTGTTTGCCACAGTCCTCAAAACCTCCTTCTTGAATGATGATTGCAATCTTCTCTTGCATCTCTTTCACGGAATGCGTGCGCGACCGGGCGCAGGCCTTGGCCTCTCCCCCGCAAATCAGGCATGTACGGGGGGCAAAGCCCAGCTCGGTGCGCGTGAGGGGCCGCAGGCCGTTAGCCTTGCAGTCAAACACGTCGAGGTCGACGAGGCGCCCACAGGGGTCAGACTCCTCGAGCTTGACCATCAGGCGCTTGAGCTTGCGAGCGTCGAGGGTCGTGAGCAGCAGAGCCTCTGTGCCCGTGGGGCCACCCAGCGTCGACTGGGCAACGATCTGCTCGGCCCCAAAGGCCGAGACGGCCAGGGCCATGAGGTGGTCGAACACCCTCTTGAGAACTCGGGAGGTCTTGACCGGCCCTGGAATCGCCATCGTCACGCAAAGCAACGAGGATGCGCCGGGCACCTCGGCAATGAGACGCGCCTGCTCGGAAGCCCTATGCTCGCGCGCGTCGAGCATCTGGGGAAGCTCCACCCGGGGCCCATCGAAGACCTCGGCAGCAAATCCGGTCAGCCCAAGCTCGGCCACGTCATCACCCCTCTTGCGCCGTGAAAGGAAGGCAGGCACACGGACCTCCGCACGCCCGCCGGATCTTGCGGTTCTTACTTGTCGCCGGGCTTGGCCGGGAAGATCTTGGTGAGGGCAAGGCTGGCAACGTAGATGATGCCGAGCACCAGGAACACGCCGCCCCAGCCCACGACGAGGATCTCGAGCGCCTGCGTCAGAGTTTCAGACATAGGTAATCCTCCTTACATGCCCAGGAAGCCCTGGACGAGGGACAGCACGAGGCCACCGGCGATAACAGAAGCGATCTGGCCGGAGACGTTGGAGCCGGCCGCCTGCATGAGGATGAAGTTAGACTTGTCCTCCTCGGTGGCGATCTTCTGAACGACACGGCTCGACATCGGGAAGGCGGAGATGCCGCAGGCGCCAATCATCGGGTTGACCTTGTCCTTGCGGAAGATGTTCAAGATCTTGGCGAAGAACACGCCGCCGGCGGTGTCCATCACGAAGGCGACGAGGCCAAGGGCGATGACGATGAGGGTGTCGATCTGCAGGAACTCCTGGTACTGCATCTTCACGGACACGGCGAGACCGAGCACGATGGAGACGAGGTTGACGAGCTCGTTCTGCGCGGAGACGGAGAGCGAGTTAAGCACGCCGCACTCGCGCAGGATGTTGCCGAACATCAGGAAGCCGACGAGCGGCAGGGAGACCGGGGCGATGAGGCCGGCGATCACGGTGATGACAACCGGGAAGATGATCTTGGCGGTCTGGGAGACGTCACCGGCGCGATAGAGCATCTTGATCTTGCGCTCCTGCTTGGTGGTGACGGCCTTGATCACAGGCGGCTGGATGATGGGCACGAGAGCCATGTAGGAGTAGGCCGCGACCATGATGGCACCGAGGTACTTGGAGTTCAGGGTGTTGGCCACGAAGATGGCAGTGGGGCCGTCGGCGGCGCCGATGATGCCGATGGAGGCGGCGTCGGCGAGGTCGAAGCCGAGCAGCACGGCCGCGATGATCGTGAAGAAGATGCCGAACTGGGCGGCGGCACCAAAGAGAAGCAGGAACGGCTTTTTGAGCAGCGGGCCAAAGTCAATCATGGCGCCGATGCCGATGAAGAGCAGGAGCGGGAACAGCTCGGTGTCGATACCGGCGTTGAACAGCACCTGGAACGGGCCGGGAGCGTCACCGGTGGTGAGCACGCCCGTGTTCGGGAAGTTCACGAGGATGGCGCCAAGGCCCATGGGAACGAGCAGCGTCGGCTCGTACTCCTTCTTGATGCCAAGGTACATGAGGATGCCACCGATGACCATCATCACGATGCGGCCGGGCTCAGCCCCGCACTGGATGACTCCCTGAATCAAGCTTTCCAATTGCTTTCCTTCCTTCGATGCGCGAGGGTTCGCTCTTCCCCAGCGCACTCGGGGCCTTCCGGCCCCTTGTCACTTCGGGTGCCTGGCTAGGCGATGGTGAACAGGGGGTCGCCCGGGTTGACCATGTCGCCCTTGTTGACGTGGATGCCCTGAATCGTGCCGCTGCTCTCGGCGACGATCTCGTTCTCCATCTTCATGGCCTCGAGGATGAGGACGACGTCGCCCTCCTTGACGGCCTGGCCGGCGGCCATCTTGATGTCGAGGATCTTGCCCGGCATGGGGGCGAGCTGGGCGCCGTCGCCGGCAGGCGTGGCGGCAGACTCGGCAGCGGGGGCCGGGGCAGCTTCGGCGGCAGGTGCGGGAGCGACGGCTGCAACGGGGGCCGGGGCAGCAACGGGAGCGACGGCATCGGCGGGCGTGGGAACGGGAGCGCCGATCTCCTCCATCTCGACCTTGTACTCGGTGCCGTCAACGTTGATCTTGAACTTGCGAAGCATGGGTCTCCTCCTATGCAGACTTCCTACGATACACGCGCCTCACCACGAACTCGCTTTCGGGACGATCGCCCGCGGCGATGGCTGTTGCGATAACGGTGACGAGTCGAGCTTCGGGGTTCACGGTCTCGACGCTCGTGACCTTGAACTCACTGTCCGGGCGATCACCGGCCGCGATTGCCGTTGCGATGACGCTCGGAATAGCCCGTTCGTCCTCCGGGACCGGGACAAACGCCGGCACGAGCTCCCACTCGTCATCAGGCTTGGGCGTGGCGCTCGAAGGCGATACCGCCGACGCCGTGCCCTCAGGCTCGGTGTCCCCTCGGCCCCTGCGGAGCCAGGAAAACAGTCCCATGTCTCATCTCCCTCTCATTGCTCTGCCCGTCCCTCGAACACATATGCATATTGGTGTGTCTCGGGCGCCGGGACTCGGTTTGGGGCGAAATGCCCAGATAACCTTGTACGTTTAAATCCTAGGGTCGCTTCTGTTTCTCTCCGTGTTCCTCCTGTGTTCACGCTCCCCTCATGGCATGCAACGTTACAAATAGGCCGTGTAGCTCGTACTTTATGAAACCACAGCGGCCAGGGGGACCATGCCGATGAGACGAAAGGTGACCTCGAATTACCGCTCAAACTCCTGCGAGCGGTCGAAATCCAGCAGTGAGCGGTCGAAATCAATGCCAAACGGTAGGTAATCTCCCGTTAATCCCAATTCATCTGGTCATCTAACTGGGGTTTTAAGAATATTGTTAGCGTCTTGTGTTTTTCCACTGTTCAGAGACTGAAATGAACTCGTTGAACGGAAGTGGGAAGCCCTAATTTGCAGCTCAGGCACTACCGTCCGGCCGAGCCCGCCCACAGCAGGCATGGGGGCCTTTGCGAGCAGCCGCGGCTGAACGGGAACTGTAGGAAAGGGAAAAGGGAGGAAACGTGGTTCTCACCATTCTCGCGTGGGTCATGATTGCGGTGTTCATGTACATCATCATGACCAAAAAGCTCTCGCCGCTGACGGCGCTGGTCATGGTCCCGCTCGTCTTCGCGATCGTCGCCCTTATTGCGGGCGTTGTCCCCGCAAGCGGGTTCGATGACGGCGACGGCGGCACCCTGAGCGCCATCGCCGCGCTCGGTGGATGGGTCAAGAGTGGCATCAAAACGACGTCCAACACGGGCATCATGCTCCTGTTCGCCATCCTGTACTTCTCGATCATGCTGGACGCCGGCATGTTCGACCCCATCACCAAGAAGATGATCATCTTCGCCAAGGGCGACCCCATGAAGGTCCTCATGGCCACGGCCATCGTTGCCGCGTGCGTCTCCCTGAACGGTGACGGCACCACCACGACGCTGATCTGCTGCACGGCCTTCCTGCCGATCTACAAGAAGCTCAATATGAAGATCATGAACCTCGGCGTCCTGGTCATCCTCCAGAACACGATCATGAACCTGCTCCCGTGGGGCGGCCCCACCGCTCGTGCCATGGCCGTCATGAACGTTGGCTCCGAGATCCTCGCCTTCCTGCTTCCGGGCATGCTCATCTCCATCGCCTTCGTCATTGGCGTCGTTGCTCCCACGATGGGCCGCGCCGAGCGCAAGCGCCTTGGTGTCAAGGAGATGACCCCCGAGGAGATTGACGAGCTCACCGCCGTCGACGATCCCGATACCCAGGCCATCCGTCGCCCGAAGCTCTTCTGGTTCAACCTGATCCTCACGATCGTCCTGGTTGCCTGGCTCGTCGCCGGCTCCTTCATCTCCGACATCGAGCTGCCCTCCACGATGCTCTTCATCGTTGGCACCTGCATCGCCCTGCTCGTGAACTACCCGAACCTCAAGGACCAGAGCGCCCGCATCGGCGCCAACGGCGGCGACGCCGTGCAGGTCGTCGTCCTCGTCTTCGCGGCCGGCGTCTTCATGGGCCTCTTCCAGGGTTCCGGCATGGCCGACGCCCTCGCCCAGAGCCTCGTGACCATCATCCCGAAGCAGCTCGGCGGCTTCTGGGGCCTCATCGTTGCCCTCATCTCCGCCCCCGGCACGTTCTTCCTGTCCAACGACGGCTTCTACTTCGGCGTTATGCCCGCGCTTGCCCAGGCTGGTTACGCCTACGGCTTCACGCCGCTGCAGATGGCCCTCGCCTCTCTCATGGGCCAGGCGTTCCACCTGCTCTCCCCGCTCGTTGCCTTCATCTACCTGCTCCTGCGCCTCACCGGCCTGGACATGGGCGAGTGGCAGCGCACCGCTGGCAAGTGGGCTTGCTGCATCTTCGTGATCTTCTGCGTCACGATCGTGCTCTCCGGCCACATGCCGCTTTACATCGCGCAGTAGCGAGCGCGTAGGCTTCGGCAGGGCCCCACTCCGGACGTTTTATCGCTCCGAGACTTGCCGAAACCGAAGATGGGCACATAATTATGACGCCAGAGACCCGCAGTCATCCCTTTGGCTGCGGGTTTTTCTATGCGGAGGGGACACCATGGATACAGACCGAGTGAACGAGATAATTCGCGAGAACCTCGACCTGGACAGGAACGAGCCGCTCAAGGACGTGCTGTACGACTGCTTCCGACAGACGGTCGTGCTCGGCAAGCTTCCCGCGGGCACGCAGATCAACGAGGAGCGCCTCTCCAAGTCCCTTCACATCAGCCGCACGCCCATCCGAATCGCACTGGACCGCCTCGCGGGCGAGTACCTCGTGCGCCGCGTGCCGGGCTCCGGCGTGCTGGTGCTGGGCATCAGCCTGCGCGACGCCGAGGAGATGTACGAGATCAGAAATGCCCTCGAGCCGCTGGCGTTCGTTAAGGCCGCACACAACATGGCCGACGAAGACTTCGAGAAGATGCGCCTTTTGCTCGAGAGCGGCGAGCAGAGCAATGCCGGCGCCGACGTCGATGCCGTGGTGAACAACTTCGGCGACTTCAACGAGATGGTCTTCAGCTACGCTCACATGGCGCGCCTCCAGGGCATCTTAGACAGCATCGCGGTCTACCTGCGCTACTTCCGCAACACCGCGATTCGCCAGAGCGACAGGCGCGACATCGCGCTCAAAGAGCACTGGAACATCTACCTAGCCATGCGCTTTGGCGGCGACGAGAAGATCGCCGACGAGGTCAAGAAGCACCTCCTCAACAACTACCGCTTCGTCACCAAGGCCATGCGCTCCCTCGGCATCTCCTAATGTCCGTGGGGACAGACCCTCTTGCAAGTTTTAAAACTAACGGATAGGCAGCACCATGCTCAACACCCTTGAGGCCGCAGACGCCGTGGCCAGACTCGCCGTCTGCGCGCTCGTGCGCGAGGTCACGCTTACGCCCAAGCCGGGCCTCGTGGACGAGCGAAGCAACGGTGCCCATTCGGACATGGACGTCACCACGTTTTTCGCGAGCGCCGTGGCCTTGAAGCCGCACTTTGTTGCGTGCGCGAGGCTGGGCCTGGCGCATGGCGGCAATCCCGTCGACGCCGAGTTCGTCCGCGACCTGCGCTGCATTGGTCGAGAGGCAGAGCTCGACATGTTCGACGCCACGAACGGCGTCAACACGCACAAGGGCGCCAACTACTCGCTCTCGCTCATGCTTGCCGCCACGGGAATGGAGCTCGCGCAGGGCGCGCCGCTCCCGTTTGGCCCCGAACGCTCCGCGCACGTGCTCGAATCCGTCTCCCAGATTGGCAAGGCCGTGCTCGACGAGGACCTTACGCGCGTGAGGGAGCGCAAAGATGCGGGCGAGCCGCTCACACACGGCGAGGCACTATTTCTCGAGCGGGGAACGACGGGTATCAGGGGCGAGGCCGCGGCGGGCTATCCGGCCCTGCGCGACATCCTGCTCCCCTACCTGCGCACGAGGAGTGACGGTGACTCCTCGGACACGCTCCTTCGCGCGATGGTGCGCCTGATGGCCACCCTGGAGGACACGAACCTGCTGCACCGAGGCGGCACCGAGGGTCTCAGCTGGGCGCAGGCCCAGGCAACGCGCGTTCGCGACCTCGACCTCGGACACTCAGAGCTCGTGCGAGAGCTGAGGCGTCTGGACGCCGAGTTCACGCGGCGCAACCTCAGCCCGGGCGGAACCGCTGACCTCATCTCCCTGGGCATCTACTTCGCCCTTCTCGAGGGCCTCATGTAGCAGCAAGCCAGTGTTAGAAAACTTGCAAAAGGGCCCGTCCCCACATGCAAGTTAGAAGAGCTTGCGAAGGAAGCTGAGGAGGGCCTCACGGTTGTTGGGGACGTGGCCGGCGATCACGGCATCGAGGGCGGCGCGCAGCGCATCGCCGACGGCAGGCCCGGGCGCAATGTCGCAGGCGCTCATGACATCGCCGCCACTCACGGCCAAATCCCCCATGCTCCAGCAGCCGCCCTCGGCTACGATACGCCTGAACAGCCGCTCGTGCCCGTTCAGCTCGGTGGCGTAGGCACGGCACTGGGGAGCCTTGGCGATGGCATCGGACCGCCTGAGGTCGAACATCTCGTGCATGAGCTCCACCACCTCGGCCCTCGTGCGCAAACCGCTCCTGCGGGCCAGGTCGGCAACGAGCCTGAGCTCAGAGGGCGCGCTTGCCTTCATGGGCCTGTCGTGTAGGCGGACGAGTGCCACGATTTGCCTCGAAAGCTCGAGCGGGATTGCCAGCTCGCGAAGGATGTGCACGCTCATGACGGCCCCCTCGTGGGGATGGCCATAGAAGTGCCCTTGGCCGTTGACATCAACCGTGAAGCAGGCCGGCTTGCCGATGTCGTGCAAGAGCGCCGCCCAGCGAAGCCGTTCGCTCACCACACCGCCCGCGAAGCACTCGATCCCGGCAACCACGCGAGCCGTGTGCTCGAGCGCGTCATAGCTGTGGTAGGGGCTGCGCTGCGCGAAGCCCCGCATTCGCCCAATGGCGGGAATGGCGGCGGCCATGACCTCGAACTCATTCCTAAGAGCCCAGGCACAGCGACCGGAGTTCACGATGCCCCGAAGCTCGGCGCCCACGCGCTCACGCGCCACATGCGCAAGCTCGGGCGCCGCATCCACGAGCGCGCGCTGCGTGCCCGGCTCAATCGCGAAGCCAAGACGGCACGCAAACCGCACCGCGCGCAGCACGCGCAGCGCATCCTCGCCAAAGCGCACGGCGGGCTCCCCCACCGCACGAATAACGCCGAGCTCAAGGTCCTCGCGCCCGCCAAAGGGGTCGAGGAGCCCTCGCTCCGGATGCCACGCCATGGCGTTCACCGTGAAGTCGCGACGCGCGAGGTCCTCGCGAACGTCCGTCACGAAGGTCACAGAATCCGGGTGTCGCTGGTCTGTGTAGGCACCGTCGATGCGATACGTCGTGGTCTCGACCGGCCTGCCGCCCACCACGGCGGTCACCGTGCCGTGCTGGATGCCGGTCTCGTGGGCCTCGATGCCTGCCGCCTCGAGCGCCCGCTCGGTCTGCTGCCACGTGGCGCTCGTGCACACGTCGACGTCGTGCGCGGACTCGCCGCGGAGGGCGTCGCGCACCCAGCCGCCCACAAACCAAGCCTCGTGACCGGCCGCCTCGAGCGCGCGGAGCACCGCAAGCCCATACGCAGGCGCAAGCGTGGGGTCAATGTGTCTGGCAATCTGGCAGTGCGTGGGCACGGTTCCCTCCCTCATACGATTCTTCGCAGTATAGCGTGAGCAATGGAGGCGAGTTGCGCGCCAGCACCCGCGAGTCGCCCACCAGACCCTTGCAAGCAGCACGGCAGGCCGCGACGGAGAGTTCCAGCCCGACGGCACGTGAATGCACAGACTCAACCGGGCGGAAGCCGCACAAGACCCCGTGGCGCAGGCCCGGCATCCGAAGCGATGTCCGAAATGCGTGCTACCCTGTTCCACGTCATACGCAGCCTCGCCTTGGGCGTAAGGCCCTCGCGAGAGTCGGCCCCTCCAGGGCCTTCAAGGAGGAACGAATGGATGAGATGAAGTCGGTCACCCTCGGCGACCTTGCAGAGGCCCGAGAGCAATTCGCAAGCGAGCGCGCAAACGTTGTGGCGAAGAACGCCGTCACCGCCCAGGGCATCCGCCAGGTGGCGCGCGTGCCCGAGGCCGTTGCCGCCAATACCGGCACGTTTGACGTCGAGGTCCGCCAGGGCAAGCGCTGCGACCAGAAGCGCTCCGGCCGCTGCTGGATGTTCGCGAGCCTCAACACCATGCGCACGCGCATCATCGAGCGCTATAACCTCAAGACCTACGAGCTCTCCCAGGCCTACCCCCTGTTCTACGACAAGGTCGAGAAGAGCAACTGGTTCTTTGAGAACATCCTCGACACGCTGGACGAGCCCCTCGACGGCCGTCTGATGGCCCACCTGCTCGCCGACCCCATCTCCGACGGCGGCCAATGGGACATGTTCCGCGCCCTCGTGGAGAAGTACGGCGTATGCCCCAAGGAGGCCATGCCCGAGACGGCCTGCTCCTCCAACACCCAGGAGATGGACCGCTACCTCACCCGCTACCTGCGCGGTGCCGCCAAGCGCCTGCGCGAGAGCCACGCCGCCGGCGTTGGCGCCGACGACCTGCGCGCCATGAAGAAGGAGATGATGGGCGAGGTAACGAGCCTGCTCATCACCTGCCTCGGCGAGCCGCCCCAGAGCTTCGACGTGCGTGTGCGCGACAAGGACGATGGCCTCGTGCTCACCGGCACCTACACGCCCCAGGAGTTCTTCAAGAAGGTCGTCGACATGCCGGTTGCGGACTACGTGAGCATCATCTCCGCGCCCACGGCTGACAAGCCCTTCGGCCACACCTACACGGTGAGCCGCCTCGGCAACGTGGTCGAGGCCGGCGGCGTCCGCTACCTCAACCTCCCCATCGATCGCCTCAAGTCCCTCGCGATCGCGCAGCTCCAGGCTGGCCTGCCCGTGTGGTTTGGCTGCGACGTTGCCCAGAGCTATATCTCCAAGGAGGGCATCATGGACACAGCCGCGCTCGACGTCGACGGCCTGTTCGGCTTCCCCGTGGAGGGCTGCATGAGCCGCGCCGAGCGTCTCGACTACGGCGAGAGCCTCATGACGCACGCCATGGTGCTCGAGGGCGTCAACCTCGACGCTGAGGGCAAGCCCACGCTGTGGAAGGTCGAGAACAGCTGGGGTGACGAGCGCGGCAAGGACGGGTTTGACTCCATCACGGACGCCTGGTTCGACCAGTACGTCTACCAGGTGGTAGTTGACAAGCGCTTCCTCGCCGGGGACGAACGCAAGACCTTCGAGACCGAGGAGGCCCACGTGCTGGCGCCGTGGGACCCGATGGGCTCGCTCGCCCGCTAGCTGCAGCGGATTGAGAAGAGAGGAGCGTCAATGACTCGAGAGGTAATTCCGGGCGCGGTGCTTGAGCAAGGCCGCGTCAACGGGCTTACGGCGGAGTTTGGCTCCAAGCGTGCCAACCGCATCGCGCGCAACGCCGTCACCTCGGCAGACGTCAACAAGGCGGCGCGCAACCCCGTGACCATGCGCACCTACACGGACACCTTTGGCGTGAGCCTCAAGAGCGCCAAGACCGTCACCAACCAGCGACAGAGCGGCCGTTGCTGGCTATTCTCCACGCTTAACGTGCTGCGGGCCCGTGCGATGACGACGCTCGACGTCGAGGACTTCGAGTTCTCCCAGGCCTTTGGGATGTTCTACGATAAGCTAGAGAAGGCGAACTCCTTCCTCAACAACATCATCGAGACGGCCGAGCTGCCCTGGGACGACCGCACGGTCACGTTCCTGCTCGGGAGCGGCACGGCTGCCATGGACGGCGGCGAGTGGTCCTTCGCGGCAAGCCTCATCGAGAAGTGGGGCGCCGTGCCCAAGGCCGTCATGCCAGAGACGGCTTGCACGAAGAACTCGGCCCAGATGGATGCCACGCTCGCCCGCCTGCTGCACAAAGACGCCGTCGAGCTGCGCCGACTCGTGGCATCCGGCGAAGACGAAACGGGCATCACGGCCGCGCGCGAGGCCATGCTCGCCGACGTCCACCGCGTGCTGTGCGCCTGCCTGGGCGAGCCGCCCGTGACCTTTGACCTCGAGATGGCCGTTGGCCCCAAGGCGCAGCTGCCCGAGGACAAGCTCGCGCCCGCGCTTCCCGCCCGGCCCGGAGACGACGAGAAGCCTCGTCGTATCCTGCGTGAGCGAGGCGTCACCCCACGCGAGTTCGTCGAGCGCTACGTTGGCTTTGACGCCAACGACTATGTGGAACTCGTGCACGTGCCGGCCACCGGGCTCGAGCTTGCCCACGCCTACGGCGTCCGCCACATGGACACCGTCGCCGGAGGCCATCCCATGCGCTTCCTCAACGTGGAACCCGAGGTCGTGGAGGCCGCGGCCGTGGCGTCGCTCAAGGAGGGCGTGCCCTGCTACATGGCGTGCGACGTCATGCAGGAGTTCGGGCGAAGGTTGGAGGACTTTCCCGGCACCCTCGCCCTTGACACGATGGACCGCGAGGGGCTCTTTGGCGTGAGCCTCGGCATGACGCGCGCCGAGATGCTCGACTCTCGCGAGACCTGCTTCACGCACGCCATGACGTTCCAGGGAGTGGAGCTTGACGAGGGCGGCCATGCATGCGCCTGGCGCGTGGAGAACAGCTGGGGAAAGGAATCCTGCAAGGACGGGTACCTCATCATGAGTGCCGACTGGAACCGGCTCTATGGCGGAGATGTGGTAGTGGAGCGCCGGTTCGTGCCGGAGGATACGCTTAAGCTCTGGGACGAGGCGCCGCTCGAGTACACCGAGCCGTGGGGCGTTCTCGCCGCGGCCATGGGCATCGGCCGCGAGTAACAAGCGCCCGCGGGGACGGGCACAACCAGCCGAGAGGAGATACCTTATGAAGCAGCACAAGTTTTGGGCCATCGCGGCGATGGCCTGCATGGTCATGTGCATGGTCACGGGCAAGAAGCACGTGTAGCACGGCCTGGGTAAAACACATCACCCCTGCGAAGCGGGAGTCTCGTTTTCCCTTAATTTGGACGAGGCTCCCGTTTTGTTGCGTGTCCTTTCGTCAGGTTCGCACGTGCGTGATACCATGCCGTGCGGAACAACGACCGGGCACGCAGGCACAAACGCGCCCCAGAACAGGAGCCCCCGATGAACGTACCCCAGGCACTCGAGCATGCGAACGCCTTCTTCTTCCCCGAGCTCGTCTATGGCAGCGGCTTTGGCGCCATGGACTCCGAGCGCCAGAAGAACGAGGAGGCCATGCAGACGCTGCGCGAGGAGTTCGCCAAGAACGACAATCCCCCGTTTACGTATGACGTCATCCGCGACCTCGCAGACCGCAACCGCGACCTCGTGGACCAGATGGGCACGGAGCGCCTCAACAACGTGCGAGACTCCAGCCTCGCCCGCGGCATGAGTGACGACGACCTCTGCGGCCAGGTGGCGGCGCTGCAGAAGCGCAAGAAGTCCACGGTCATCCGCGAGGTTGGCGGCGACCGCAACAATCTCGGTGTTGCCTACGTCACCAAGCCCATCAAGGGCACCATCCTCGGCATCGACATCGAGACCACTGACCGTTACCCAGACCGTGGGTACATCATCAACGTGGGCTTCGAGCTCATGGACCTCGGCCCGGACACCGTGCCCTATGACCCCGAGGTCTATTTCTGCGGCCTGCCCGAGATGTACCGCGAGAAGGGCGTGCCCCTGGAGCGCATCCACCACATCACCTGGGCGGACGTCGACGGCAAGACGCCCTTCCGTCAGAACAAGGCTCTGCAGGCCAAGATTCTCAAGCTCATGAAGAAGTACCCGTTCATGGCCCACAACGCCGCGTTCGAGGACAGCTGGTTCACCCTGCACCTCGATGGCTACGCCGAGGCACGCAAGGCCGGCAAGATTGTGCCCATCGACTCGCGCGACATCTGCCGTCAGCTCGACCCCGAGGTCAAGACCTTGCCGCGTGAGTCCAGCCCGGCCGCGCTCGAAAACTGGGCGCGCCGCCGTGGCACGCTGCGGGCCAGCGAGAATGAGGTGCACCAGGGCCTCGACGACACCGAGCTCATGCTAAAGACCGTACAGGCCGAGTTCGACGCCCGCAACTGCTTCAAGACCGCGTAGCTTCCAGCAGGAGCCGACCAGAGGAGCCATAAGCGCAAGCATTGGCCTCGCCAAGGCCTGCGCAACGCCGCTCGCACGTCCTAGCAACCCGCTCACCAGAGCTGACAGAAATCTCACCTGGCACACCATCGCCGGTGCGCCAGCCTGACCGAAACCTCTGCCACCACACCAATCGGGAAGTCACCATGAGGGCTCTGCTGAGCGACCTTGATAGCGCCACCCTCGAGCAATTGGGGGTGGCGTCTGAATTTGACGTCATATACGCCAGGGAGGAACTCGAGCGCGGCCATGCCTGCAGGGGATGCTTCGGCTGCTGGGTAACCTCGCCAGGCACCTGTGTCATGCGAGATGGGCTCGAGCAGCTCGGCCGCCTCCTTGGTACGGCGGACGAGCTCGTCGTGGTAAGCCGCAACACCCATGGAGGATTCAGCTCCCTCGTGAAGCGCGGGCTTGACCGGACGCTTCCCTACCTACATCCCTGCTTTCGCATCGTTGACGGGGAGCTCCACCATCGCATGCGCTATGACGGCTCGCTGCGCTCCGGTGGCACCGGAACAAGGCTTCGCGAGCGAATTGTCCTCTACGGTCCAAGCACCCCATCCGAGCGCGAGGGATTCCTCGCAACAGCCGCCGCAAGCCAGCTCAACCAAGACACGGACATCAGGGGCGTCTGGTTCTGCGAAGACACCCTCGACATACCCGCCTGCCTCACCGAGAGCGAGATGCCCTTCAGAGCTGGGCGGAGAGGCGCAGGCGACGTACTCAAGGCCTCTCCCCTTGAGCTCGAGGAGGGTGCGCGGCAACATAGCAGGCAGCCGCATTGCCCCACGCGCATCGGGCTCATCCACGGAAGTCCCCGAGGTGCACAAAGCGCAACCCACGCGCTGCTCGAGGACTTCTCGGACGCCCTCGCGGCCTACGACCGGCTTGGCGGCGCGAGCAAGGCCCCGCGCGCGACGGTCCGCTTCAGGAGCCTGCCCTCAGGCGTGCTCGCGCTCGCAGAAGACGGCGGTGGCCGGGGGACGGCAGGCAGGCCCATGGTGGCAGAAGCCACGACGGAGCCGGCCGCAGCGGAGCTCTCCCGCTGCGATGCCATCGTCATCGCCTATCCGCTCTACATGGACGCCCTGCCGTCCAACCTCCTGGCAACGCTCGACCAGCTGTGCGCAACGAAGGCAATCGCACGAGGCACCCGCATCTATGCCATCTCCAACCTCGGGTTTTATGAGCCTGAGCAAATCATGACGTCATTTGCGGTGCTGAGGAACTGGTGCGAGGCGACGGGAGCCACCTGGAGCGGTGGGCTTGCCGTGGGCGCCGGCGGCATGCTGCCCAAGGTTGCCGACACGCCCCGGATGGGCGCCCTGCGCAGGGCCACCTCCGAGGCCATGGACAGGCTCATCGTTGCCGTACGCTCCGGCCTTTCCGTCTCCGAGTCGGCGAAGTTCGCGGACGAGCGTAGACGGGCCGCCGAGCTTGCGGAGCTGAACGTCATTGCGACTCGCTGCGCGCTTCCGCGCATCGCGTACAGGGCCGTGGTCGAGCTCGGCTGGCACGCCGGATGCAAAAAGGCGGACACCGACATCAACGCGGCACCCGCCTTCAGCCTCGATTCCCGTTAGGTGCGCAGCAGGTAGCGCACCTCATACGGGGCAATTTCAAGCGAGCCGCCAAGCTCCACCGACTCCCCCGCCTGGACGTCACCAGACCCAAGGAGCTCGACGAAGGTGCCGTTGAGCTCACCCGCATTGAACGTAAGCGAATCACCCACGGCATTCACGGCAACGAGCACGCATGCGTCGTCACACGCCCGCTCGAAGAGCAGCTGCTTATTCTGGATCACCACGTTGCGGTAGGCCCCATAGCAGAGCGCACGCTCCACACGAACGGCCGCGTCGGCAGACACGCCCTCGGCATGGCCGCCACGCACGGCAACGAGCGACCGTACGAAGCCCGAGAGCTCGTTGTCGACCGGGACCTCAAAGGCCGGGCGCAAGTCGAAGTCATCATGCGCGCCCTTAGTGCCCGTGGCGCCCCACTCGCTGCCGTAGTACACGCACGGAATACCCGGCATACCAAAGAGCACGCCGTACGCCGGACGAATGCAAGCCGGGTTGGCAAGGATGCTCGCCAGGCGCGTCACGTCATGGTTGTCGGCAAAGCTCAGCAGATGCATGCCTCGGTAGATGCACCAGGGGTCGCCACCATACTGACGGTGGAGGGAGTGAGCGATCTCGAACAAATTCTGGCTGTTGAAGCTCGAGTAGAGTCCCTTGTAGCACTCGTAGTTGGTGCAGGAGTGCAGCATACCGTCGCTCACGATCTGGTTGTAGTCACCGTGGAGCGTCTCGCCGATGAGGACGAAGTCGCCACCAAGACGCGCGGGCGCGGCGCCAGGCTCAAAGCGCCCGAGGTCCTCAGCCGCACTCTCAGGCACCTCGACCGAGAGCCCGTTGGCCAGCTCACGGAGCCGATGCATGAAGTCACGGTCCAGGCTGTAGGCCACGTCCAGCCGCAGCCCATCGATGCCAAAGCCATGCACCCAGCCGCGCACGCAGCCCAACAGGTAGTCAACGACGGCCGGATTGCGCAGGTTGAGCTTGACGAGCTCAAAATGGCCCTCCCATCCCTCGTACCAGAAGCCGTCGTTGTAGTTGGAGTTTCCGTCGAAGCTGATGATGAACCAGTCCTTGTACGGAGAGTCCCACTTCTTCTCCTGGACGTCGCGGAAAGCCCAGAAGCCGCGACCCACGTGGTTGAAGACCGCGTCGAGCACCACGCGAACGCCCCGCCCGTGCAACGAGCGCACCACATCGGCAAAGTCGGCGTTGGAGCCAAGACGCCGGTCGAGGCACGTGAGATCACGCGTGTCGTAGCCATGGGAGTCGCTCTCGAACACCGGGTTCAGCAACACGGAGCCAAATCCCATCTTGCCGAGGTACGGGGCCCAATCGGCCACCTTTCGGATGGGGGCTCCGGCACCCTGCGGCGCCGGAGCCCCCTCGCCCACCGGTGCGTTCTCGCGAGGGGCACCGCAAAAGCCAAGCGGATATATCTGGTAGAACGTCGACTCATAAGCCCACATGACATCCTCCGTTCGTCAAACCCGCAGACCGGCAACCCCCACGCCGGCACCGTGCGGGCATGCCCGCCGCTCCCAAAAGCGGAGGGAGAGGGCCGTGCCTCGAACCAGTCCACACCCCTCCAGGCCCACGGCCTACAGGTACTTGCGCCAGTCGTCCTCGCCCTCGTCGTCGTCATCGGGGGCTTCCGCCTGACTGACCTCTGCCTTCGCCTTGGCCTCGGCCGCAGCGGCACGGCTCACATACGGATCGCTGTTCTCCTCGGGGAACTTTGCGAAGGCGTGCTGGAAGTGCTCAAGGTTCTCGTCATGGCGGCCCTTGGGCACGGCAAACGTCACCTGACTGAACGCATGGGTGCCGCTCGCGAGCTCCTCACGGAACATGCGGGCCACCATCCCGGCGTCCCACCCAAAGACGCCGCAGCCAAAGGCGCCCAACAACAGCTTGTCGTGACCGAGCTGATCTGCAATGCCCAGCACGAGGCGAATGCGGCTGCGCATCGAGCGCTCGAGCGTCTTGGCATCGACGTGATACTCCGCACGGGCACGGCGCGAGTTGGGTGCAGACGCCACGATGACGTCGGCATACGAATGGAACCTGTCGCGCTCGAAGCGCACCTTGGGAACCACGACCACACGGTCACGATACAGCTCGCAATTGATGTTGCGGCGCCTGTTCTCGGCGTACCAGCCACCAAATTGCTTCAGCACGTTGTAGAGGAACGACTCGGCGCAAAGGGACTCCTCCTGGGCCATGGTGCCGCGGTCGTAGCCGCCGCCCGGGTAGGTGAAGGAGGCAAAATCGAGCACCGCCAGGTCGCAGGCGCTCGCGATGCCGCGCCCGAGCTCGAGCACGGCACCCACGCTGTCCTGCTCGATCACGGACACCGTGGGTACCACGGCCGCGGCTCCGTCCTTGGGCTTCGGTGCCGCGTCGTAGAAGGTAGCGCCCTTGGCCGAGCGCTCAATCTCGTTTGCGAAGCGGTCGTGCATCTCGGCAGTGTGAGAGACGGCCTGAGCCTTGCGCTCGTCCCTGCGATTATCACGCCCCGCGCGTGTGCGCTCGTCCCTACGACCCCCGCGGCGGGCATTCCTACGCTCGTTCGTGTCAGCCATGAGTATCCCCTCGCGAAGAAAACGGCAGTTAGGCGCATTGTAGAGCCTAAGAGCTGGCTTGTTGAGGACGACAGTTGCCCGCAGCCGCACGCATCCACGCTCAACGCCCTGCGCCCAAGAGCACAAGCAGCCTCTGCACAACTCGACACCTCAGGCTTGTGGCCGATGGTACCGCCCCGAGGAGTGGAGTGCGGCAACGCCCGGGCTCGTGCCGTCCGCCCGCCCGAAACGGCCCGCTCACAGACACGTTGGCCGCCCGAATTGACGATTGGGCCATCATGAGTGGGAAATTCTCCCAACATTGGGAACTTGGACCAACGATATGGAGGACACATGGGTCTGCTGAGCATGATTAAAGGCGTGATTACGAGCACCGGCACCTCGGACAAGCCGATATCGGCCACGTTCGCGACACGCCCGGACACCGTCTACGCCCCCATCACGGGCGTGCTCGTCCCGCTCAAGGAAATCAACGACACCGTCGTCTCCGGGGGACTTCTCGGCGATGGCTACGGCATCCTGCCCTTTGGCTCAAACGTGCTGTACTCCCCGGTCAACGGGCGCGTCGCCGCCACCACCGTCACCAACCACGCCATCGGCATCCTCGGCGAGGGCGGCGTTGAGGTCCTCATCCACATCGGCCTCGGCACGGTGGACATGCAGGGCAAGGGCTTCAGCAGGCTCGTCGAGTCCAACCGCAGCGTAAAGGCCGGCGACCCGCTCATCGTCTTCGACCCGGACGCCATCGAGGCGGCGGGGCACGAGAACGTGGTGATCGTGGCCGTCTCCAACACGGACGACAAGACCTCCGTGGACCACGTGGGCGAGTCCGGCACCCTGCTTGGCGGGCGCCCGCTCGTCAAGCTTGGCGACCCGATTCTGATCGTGAGAAAGTAGCGGCGGCGGCGCATCGCGCGGCGGGTTCGTGCCCAGCGGCGGGTTCGTGCCCATCTGGCGGCTAGGGGGCCAACCGCGCCCTAGGCCACGTGCGCGTCCAGGTAGGCAATGATGTCATCGGACTCGTAGAGCGGCTTGCCATCAATGAACAGGCAGGGGCACTGGACCTTGCCTCCAACTGCCTCGAGGGTCTTGCGTGCCTCCGCGTCCTCGCTGACGTTGCGAACCGGGAGCTCGATGCCGCGGTCCTTCATGAACGTGAGCACCTTGGCGCAGTACGGGCAACCGGTCAGGACAAAGAGCTCATAGACGCTATCCATGGGATTCTCCCTTCATATGGACGCGGGCATGCCCGTATGTGGCATGCCCGCGAACTCACGAGCTTTCGCTACGCATATACCCCGTCAGATGCGAGGGCAAACGAACTGTCCGCGTAGACGGCAGGCAGCCGCGGCTTTCGAGGGAGAGCCATGATCGGCAGCGAGGGCCAAACAAACCGCCCATGGGGCCAGGTCCAGTTCGCCACAAAGGCCCATGCCCGAGGCCACGATGTTAGCTCAGAAACCGGGTCCAAAATAACAACATAAGGAGCCAAGCGCCCGCGGGGCCCAAATATGCCGCGCGCCCGAACAGACTGCGCGCTAAACGACAGTGGCGGCCTCACTGCTCCCCAAGCCAGGCGGTAAGACGCTGCTCCTCGGCGGAACCCTCGGGAACGCCCTTGCCGTAGGTCTTGCGCCCCGCCGCTATCAGCGAGGCGATCTCGCCATGGAGGCCAGGGTTTGCGCCCAAGACCTCCATCGGCACCACCAGTGGCTCGCCCTCGAGCCCCTCGCGCAGGTAGGCATTGATGCCAAGCATGTTGTAGAGCATGGAGCTGTTCTTGCCATCGTCGCAGGGAAAGACGTTGCCAAAGTCGCAGTCAAAGCTCTCGCCCGTGAGCGAGAACCAGGGGACCCGAGCCTCGCTGCCGTCTGCCAGAACCTCGACGAAGCCGAGCTCCTCGATACGCACGTCGAACTCGCACGAGAGGCTCTCCAGCGCATCGCCAACGCTGCCTTGGGCCCCGTGGTTGGCGAAGTAGGAATACACCTCGTTCTTGCGCGTCTGAAAGAACGTAAAGGGCCGCACGGCCATAAGGGTGCCAAAGACGGCAATGACAACCATGAGCACGAGGGTGGAGAGTCCCTCGAGGGACGGGCCGGAGAGCTGCTTGACAAGCGTGGAGACCGAGAGCATCCAGCCCACGACGGCGCACCCGATGCCCACCTTGCGCATGTACCTCTGGTTTTGGGCAAGGTAGAGCTGCTTGAACCGGCCGAAGTCCATAACGACGTGATACGTGACACCCGACAATGCCGCCATGCGTCCTCCTCTGCCCGGGCCGACACGGTCCGGAACGACTATGCCCCGAGTCTACGAGTTCGAGGGGAATCCACTGTAAGGAATCCGTCTCGCGCTTGTAAACCCACGGCACCCCACGAGGCGGGGAAAGGGCTTAATTGGCAGATGTTACCTTTTGGCTCGACTATGCTGTTCTATCAAACGACCGAAAGGGACAATCATGAAGACCATGCGCGACCTCGAGGACATCCTCAGCCGCATCGACCATAGGGGCTACCCCGCCTACAAGCAGCTCCGCGGACAGTATGACCTCCAAGGGCTCACGCTCTCCATCGACCACGTGCAGGGAGACCCGTTCGCGGCCCCCTCCAAACTCAGCGTGTGGGTTGCCCACGAAGTGGCGGGCTTCCCCAAGAGCCTCTGGGACCAGCCGCACCGCCGCGTTGCCTTCGAGGACTTCTTGCTCAGACGCTTCGAGCGCGCGCTCTCCCGTCGCAGCTACGAGGCGGGAGGGTCGGGCAAGAGCGGCCTTTTGGCAACAAGCCGGCCCGGCCCCGAGGTGCTGGCCCGCTCCGCCGCAGAGGTGGACGCACGCGGCATCACCCTGCGCTTCGAGGCAGGCTTCCCGGCGCACGGCCGCACCACGGACGCACGGGCGCTCGACCACATGCTGCTCGACCTCGTCCCCGCCTGCGCGGAAGAGGTGCTGCTCGCCACCGACAAGCTCATCAAGGAAGCGCGTCGTGCGGCAGACCTTGCCGACGACCAGCTCTTCATTCGCGAGGACCTCGCTCGCAGAGACCTCGTCGCCTTCGTGGCCGACGGCTCGGTGCTGCCACGCCTAAGCGGCGTCTCCGCGCGTCCCCTCACCGGCGCCCGGCCCTTCGAAGCCCCGGAGAGCCTGTGCGTCACGCTCGACCTGCCACACCGCGGCCCCACGAGGGGCATGGCCATCCGTCGCGGAGTGACGCTCATCGTCGGCGGCGGCTACCACGGCAAATCAACGCTGCTCCAGGCCCTGCAGGACGGCGTCTACGACCATATTGCCGGAGACGGGCGAGAGCTCGTCATCACCGACGCCTCGGCCATGAAGCTCCGCGCCGAAGACGGACGCTCCGTGCGCGCGGCGGACATCTCGCTCTTCATCGGGACGCTTCCCAACGGTCGGGACACCCACGCCTTCTCCACGCTCGACGCCAGCGGCAGCACCTCGCAGGCCGCCGGCACCATCGAAGCGCTTGAGGCAGGCGCCCGCGCCCTGCTCATAGACGAGGACACCTCCGCCACCAACTTCATGGTGCGCGACCGCCTGATGGAGGCGGTGGTGAGCCACGAGCACGAGCCCATCACGCCCTTTGTGGAGCGCGTGCGCGACCTGTGGGAGTCCGCAGGAGTGAGCTCGGTCATCGTCGCCGGCAGCTCGGGCTCGTTCTTCTCGGTGGCAGACACGGTGGTGCAGATGGACTGCTACGTGGCGTGCGACATCACAGAGCATGCCCGCGAGGTGTGCGAACGCCTTGTCGCGCCCAAGACGCCGCGTGCCGGGGACTTTGTGCTCCCGTCCGCGGAGACCACCTGCGCAGTGCGCCTTGTCGCGGGACACGGCGGCCGAGGCCGTGGGCGCGGGCCGGCTCACGGCGGCTCGGCCGCCCCGCGCGAGGGGCGTATCAAGACCCGCTGCGGCCGAAGCGACCTCACGCTAGGAGAGGGCGCCGCGGACCTGAGGCTCGTGGAGCAGCTCGTGAGCGGTGAGCAGACCTCGGCCATCGCCCGGCTCCTGCTCTGGGCAGACGGACAGGGCCTACTCGACGGCCGGCACACGAAGCGCGAGGTAGTCGAGGCGGCATTTGAAGCCGTACATGACGGGGGCTGGGAGACGCTTTCCGAGCACGGCGCCGCCGAGTGCGGCCTTACGCTCCCCCGCCCGCAAGAGCTCTACGCCACGCTCGACCGTTGGCGCGACGCGCAGCGAGCCTAGGCGGGAACAGGGGGGGGACAGCACCGATTCAGAGCGCGGCACGGTCATGATGGGGTTCACGCCGGCGGAGACGGCAACCGGGATCGAGATGACCGGGATGATGGCCAGGCACGGGATGGAGCCGGGGCCCGCCGCACTCAGCACCATGCCCAGCAAGAACATGACCACCGGGATGGCAGGTGCGGGAACCAGGCTCACCACCTTCTTGGCCGCCAACTCCAGTGTGCCGTTGGACTTGATGATGGAGAACAGGTAGGCCACGCCCACCATCTGGATGAACAGCGACGTGCCGAAGCCAGAGACGACCGTCGATGCATTGATATCGCCGCTCTTGAAGACGATGCAGACGATCGTGGCCAACGCGATGCTCAGGATGCCGACGTTGGCGTTACGGACGAACCCGACGGCGATAGCCACGACCAGCAGGATCAGAGAAATAAGACCAACGTTCATGCCCGCTCCTCCATCACTGCGCGAACACGATGCAGACCGGACTGCCGGTCTCAACGATGTTCAGAGTTGGGACGAGCTGACCGGTCGTCGCGTCGAAGCCAAACTCGACGATGGTGTCGCTGTCCTCGTTTGCCACGTAGCACTTGCCGTTGGGCCCGAAGCAGAAGAAGCGCGGAGTCTTGCCGAGGCAGGGGAAGAACCCCGTATTCTTGAGGTAACCCGTCATCGGGTCGATGCGGTAGACGGCCATGCTGTCCGTATAGCGATTCGAGACCAATACCCAGCGGCCGGACGGATCGACCATGACCTCGCTCGCATCGGAGTAGCCGGTCACCGTCTCCGGAACGGTTGACAACTCCTGCAGAGCCTCCATCTTCCCAGACGCCTCATTAAAGTGGAAGTAGAGGACCTTGTTGCCCTTCTCCTCGCACATATAGAGCCAGCGGTTGTTGGGATGCATGGCCGCGTGACGCGGCTCGTCCCAGGTACGCGACAGGAAGCGATCACTCTCGGAGAGTTCGCCCGTCTCGTGGTCGTACCTGAGGCAACGCATCTGCCCATAGCCGTTCACGCGACCCTGGGCACAGGCAAAGAGGTAGTTCTTCGTGTTGTCCCAGTAGCACTGGTGGATGGTCGAGACCTTGCCCTCGGACTTGCCCGCGTAGGTGAACTTCGCCACGACCTCGCCCAGCGAACCATCCTCGTTGCGATGGATGGTAAAGAGGGTGCCACCCTGCAGCGTCGCCACGATCACGTGACGGTTGAGCTTGTCCACGGTCACGTCAACGGGGTTCTTGCCACCGATGTTCACCGTGTTGAGATGCTCGAGTCTGTGGTCGTCGAGCACACGATAGCTCGAGACCATGGTGAAGTCTCCGTGCACCGAGTAGAGAAACTTCCCCGTAGCATCCAGACATTGGTAGGAGGGGTTCTCCTCCGTCTTGAGACACTGAATCTGCCTCCAGGCCCCGGCGACGTCAATCTCGTAGACCTTTATGCCCTCGCCCCTTGCGTTGCGCTCCTCCGTGGTTCGGCAACCCACATACGCGATCATCGTAGTACGTCCTCTCTCCCATTTGAACGCCGCAGCGGCAACGAACAATGCCGCGACGCTGCGGCCGCGAATGCGCACGGCCTTCTTCTAGGAGTAGATTAGGACCGGATACCAGCAGGTATTTGCAGCCTGACATTCGCGTCGGGGAAGCAGTTATGCCCGAATCGAATCGCTGCAGGTTCAATGCGGTTTCGTCTGATCGTCTCACGGACGAGTGTGCGGTTCTCATCGGTGAATGGCCGGTGGTTCGCCGCGCACAGGGGTGCGGTATGTAAAGGTCGTATACCGGAACGAGGGGTCAGACGGTCTCGCACATGGACGCGATGGGGATGGTGCACACCAGATCGGATAGGAGCGGCATCACGCAAACAGAGGGGCCGCGCAACGGCGCGACCCCTCCGAAAGGGATGGTCTCGGCGTGGTGTACTACTGCGGAAGCGCAACCTCATCCTCGATGTAGCGGATGAAAGAGGCCAGCGTCGGCGTCAACTCGCCCGGTGCCCAGACGCAATAGGTGCTGCGAACGACAGGATTGCCATCGGGCATGACCAGCGGGACAAGCGTAAGGCCCTGCGAGTTCTGGAAGCTGTCGGGAAGGAACGCGAGCGAGAAGCCCTCCCCGCGCGCCACGAGGTCAAGGGCAAAGCCGATGTAGCCAACACCGGACCCAGCAGGAATCTTGGAACCAAAGGTCTGCTCCCACCACGTGTCGAGCAGCGCAATGGAAGGGGCGGAGCTGCGATACGTGATGCGATCCATCTTAAGGATGTCCCGCAAATCCACGGGGCAGGCCGTCACCAGATAGGCGGGCGTATGGCGCACGCAGGCGCGCCTAAGCCCTCCGGGGAACTCTCCCTGCTCGAAGGCGAGGTCAAGATTGCCCTCCATCACACGAGTCACCAGCACGTCGCTCTGCTCGTTTACCACGTCAAAGCGGACGTTCTTGCCGGTGGAGATCTCGTAGCCATCAAGCACGTCCCACAGGTGGTACTTGTTGAAGCTGTAGGAGGAGCCCACGCGCAGCGCGATAGTGGAGGAATCGTGCATCTCCGCCAGATGCCTGTGCGTCTCCTCAACGAAGCGCACGTGCTCGCCGCCGCGCTCGCAGAGATAGACCCCCTCGTCAGTGAGCTCGAGACCACGGCCGGAGCGCATGGCAACGGCCACGCCAAGCTCGGCCTCAATGCGCTGGAGGCGCTTGGTGAGCGCAGGCTGACTCATGAAGAGCTTTGCCGCCGCCCGCGAGATATTCGGGTTGTGCCCAAGCTCCGCGAGAATCTCCCAGTCCGAGTCGCGCACGATATCCGCCCACCCTCGACGTTGTTCTGGCCCAATCATCATTTCACCGCAGGCAAGCGTTGTCAAAGCTACGAGGAGGCGGCTGAGCGGACGCGAGGACGTAGGAACGTTGAGAGGGCGGGGAACTGCGCGCGACCGGCCCGTCGGACTCAGGCCTTCCCGCCCGCAAACAGGGCGCGCCCGGCAGCCGCATGGCCACCGGGCGCGCTTGTTGGAAAAATGAGCCAATGCCTACGAGAAGAAGAGCAACAGCATGCCTGCCGCCACGGCGCTGCCGATGACGCCGGCAACATTGGGTCCCATGGCATGCATGAGCAGGTAGTTCTTGGAATCCGCCTTCTGGCCCTCCACATGCACCACGCGCGCCGCCATAGGCACGGCAGAGACGCCGGCAGCGCCGATCATCGGGTTGGTCTTGCCGCCGTCGAGCTTGCTCATGAGCTTGCCGAGCAGCACGCCACCGGCCGTGCCCATGGAGAACGCGATGATGCCGAGGCAGAGGATGCCCAGCGTCTCGGGGCGCAGGAACATCGCGGCGCTCGCCTTGGCGCCAACGCTGATGCCAAGCAGCACGGAGATGATGTACATGAGCGAGTTCTGCAGGGCCTCGACAAGGAACGGCACCTTCCCCGACTCCCTGATGAGATTGCCCAGCATCAGCATGCCGATGAGGGTGGCAGCACTGGGAAGCAGCAGCACGGTGAAGAGCGTCACTACGATGGGGAACACGACGCGCTCGGTCTTGTTGACTTTGCGGGGCTGCGTCATCCGAATCCTGCGCTCACCCTCAGTGGTGAGCGCACGGATGATGGGCGGCTGGATAACGGGCACGAGCGCCATGTAGCTGTAGGCGGCGATGGCGACGGCGCTCAGGAGATCGGGTGCGAGCTTACTCGTGAGATAGAGCGCCGTGGGACCGTCCGCGCCGCCGATGATGCCGATGGAGGCCGCCTCGGGCCCCGTGAAGCCGAGCGCGATGGCGCCGAGGAAGGTCGCGTAGATGCCAAGCTGCGCCGCCGCGCCCAGAAGCAGGCTCTTGGGGTTGGCGAGCAGGGGGCCAAAGTCCGTCCCAGCCCCGATGCACAGGAAGATGAGCGGCGGGTAGATACCCAGCTCGACACCCTGGTAGAGATAGTAGATGAGCCCGCCACTCTGAGCGCCCACGGGCCCGTCCATGAGTCCTGCGAGCGGCAGGTTCACGAGCAACATGCCGGCCGCGATGGGGATGAGCAGGTAGGGTTCGAAGCCCTTCTTGATGGCGAGGTAGAACAGGACGAGCGAGATGCAGATCATGATGAGCTCGCCGGGCAGCGCGACGCCAAAGAGCACGGTGTCGCACGAGAAAAGCTGAGAGAAGCCCGTGCTCTCCCAAAACGCCTGAACCAGTTCCGGCATGGGCTATTCCTCCCCGAAGTGGCTCACGATGCGGGTCGTGAGGCTGACGATTCCCGCGAGCGCGAGCAGCACGGCAAAGACAACCGCCAGGCTGAAGATGCAGACGACGAGCGCCTGGTCGAGCGAAATGAAGTCTCCGAACAAGGGGAAACGCCTCCTTAATTGAGGAACCCATGGCCGCAAAGCGCGCCCCGAGCGATTCGAAAAGTCCCCGGAGGCGCCTAATTTGGCTTAACCTTCAGCTTACGCTTCAGCAAACGGAGCTGTCCACCAGCAAGGACGACTTCCATCTCCGCGTCCGTGAGCTCGAGCCGCACGGCAAAGGAGAACCCGCGCGTGACATCGTGGACGAACACGAGCCGCCCAGGCAGCTGGTCGACGAGGTTCTCGATTTCGAGCTCATCGGTCTGCTCGATGCGCACGTAGTCCGAGGGGTCCTCGAAGATCATGGGGATGATGCCATGGTTCACGAGGTTGCCCTTGTGGATGCGTGCGATGCTCTTGGCAATGACGCAACGAACGCCCAGGTACATGGGGTTGATGGCGGCATGTTCTCGACTCGAGCCCTGGCCGTAGTTCTCGCCGCCCACGATGATGGATTGCCCCATCTTGCGCGCACGCTCGGAGAACTCGGGGTCATAGCGCATGAAGCAGTACTTGCTCATGAGCGGGATGTTGGAGCGCATGCTGGAGAGCTCGGCCGAGGCGGGCGTGATGTCATCGGTGCTCACGTTGTCGCCGGCCTTGAGCGAGACCGGCACGCGCAGGTGCTGGGAAGGCGGCTCGGGCACCGGCAGGAACTTGATGTTGGGTCCGCGCACGACCTCGACCTTGGCTGCCTCCTCGGACGGGAGCGGCGCCAGGAGCAGAGAGTCATCCACGGGATAGGACGCAGGTTCGTGGATCTCGCCGAGCTTCGCCACACCCTCGCCCAGGATTTCCTCGGCCGTGGCAAACGTACCCGTGATGGCCGTGGCGGCCGCGCTCTCGGGGCTCGCGAGGTAGATGTGCGCGTTGGGGCTACCGGCACGACCGCGGAAGTTACGATTGGAGGTGCGCACCGCCACGCCATCCGTGGGCGGCACCTGGCCGATGGCGCAGCAGGGGCCGCAGGCAAACTCGAGCAGGCGCACGCCCGCGTCCACGAGCATCTCGATATAGCCGTCGAGCAGGAGTTGCTTGTAAATCTGACGGCTCTGGATGGAGCAAGTGCACTGCAGCTCGGGGTTCACATGGTGGCCCTGGAACACGAGCGCCGCCTTGGCAATGTCTGAGTAGCTCGCGTTCGTGCAGGAGCCGATGAAGACCTGGCGCACGGGCCTCTTCTCCACCTCGGCGAGCGGATGGACATTGTCGGGCAGGTCGGGGCAGGCCATGAGCGGCCCGAGGGCAGAGAGGTCGAGCTCAATCTCCTCGTCGTAGGCGGCGTCGGGGTCGGGGCCGAGCTCGACGAACTCGTCCTCGCGGTCTTGGGAGGCCATGAAGCGACGCACCTGCTCGTCTGCCGGGAAGATGGACGTGGTGGCGCCCATCTCGGCGCCCATGTTGGTGATGGAGCAGCGCTGCGGCACCTCGAGCGTGGCGGCGCCCGGCCCCACGTACTCGAACACCTTGCCAAGGCCGCCCTTGACGCCCACGCGACGCAGCATCTCCAAGATGACGTCTTTGGAGTTGACGCCAGGGCGAAGCTGGCCCGTGAGGTAGACGCGCACGACCTTGGGCATCACGAGACGTGCGGGCTGGCCGCACATGGCCACCGCGATGTCCATGCCGCCACCGCCAATAGAGAGCATGCCCACCGCTCCCGAGTGCGGCGTGTGCGAATCGCCGCCAAGCAAGAGCTTGCCCGGCCTGGCAAAGCGGGAGACGTGGATGGAGTGGCAGATGCCATTGCCCGGGCGGCTCACCCACACGCCGTCCTTCTCGGCAATAGACTGCAGGTAGAGGTGGTCATCCGGCGTCTTTGTGTCGATGTAGAGCAGGTTGTGGTCCAAGTTTGAGACGCTCGCCTCCGTACGCACGCGATCGAGCCCGGTGGCCTCGAAGGCCAGGTAGGTCATGACGGCGTTGATGTCGTGCGTGAGGGTCTGGTCCACATGGAGCAGAATCTCCTCGCCGACCCTTGGCGTGCCGCCAACCAGATGACTGTCAATGATCTTGCGCGTAAGCGTGTGTCCCATGGCCTCTCCCTTGCCGAGTCCGAACAAGCCAGCCGGCCAGTTCGTTCGGGCGTTTTGAATTGCATGCCCTCATGAACCATGGTGCCTGCGCATATGGCGCGCGTCCAATCGAAATAGAACATGTCGGCATGCCAAACGGGCATGGGCCGAGCCTGTGCCCAAGCATCCGAGGCGCCGATAGCGTCATGCAATCTCATTGGCCATCTGATGCTTTGCGTAGAGAGCCGCAGCCAGACCTCACCCCCAAGACCTGCCCGCCAAGGACGAAGTCGGCCGCAGCACCCATTAGTCGACCGCGACACCCATACATTCCATGCAGTTTTTCGGGAATTGCGGAAAGACGGCCCGGCATGTGTGGGTGTGACCGGGAAGCGCGAGCGAATGGCCTCAAAGGAGGTGCGGCAAATATAAAAAATACGTGTGAGAGTGGCTCCCACTCACGAAGACGGGCCTCCGCCCAGGTAAGGGGACAGCGCTTCGCCCCACCGCTCAACAAGCCGAGGTAGGCTCCACGACGCATTGGCCGGGCTCGTCGAGGGCAGCACCACTGCCTTGAGGCCCGTCTCGTGCTCGAGGTAGCGATGGTAAAGCCTTCCCGACGTGCCGCCGTTGCAGAAGACGGCCTCGATGGGCGCCGAAGACGTGACGCGAACAACGTCTGCCGGCACGACGTTCTTGATGCTCGCATCGCTCGAGCCCTTGATGTCACAGCTGTGGACGGTGTCCCAGAGGGCAATGCCATGACGCAGCAGCAGGGAGCGCTTGGCCTCGATGGACTGCACGAGCGCGACAGTGGCTCCATCCACGGACGGGCGGCGCTCACCGGGCCCCACGTCCTCGCATGCAGACAGCGGCTCTCCCTCGTTGGGCGGTACCGGCTCGCCGCACACTCGGGCGACGACGCGCCAGAACCTGTTCTGGGGATTGCCGTAGTAGAACGCGTTGGCACGAGAGAGCACGCTTGGCAGAGAGCCCAGGATGAGCACCCGGCTGCGACCGTCGAACACGGGCTCAAACCCGTGCTCTTTGTGCTGGTATTCAGTCATGCGCCGCCCCCTCGAACGTTGGGCTGACTGCCCCTCACGCGTTGGACAGACCGCCCATCGCACGCACCCTTACAGCAAATACAGAATGACCGCGAGGAACTGGCAGATGCTGCCCGCAAGCACCCACAGGTGCCAGACGCTATGCATGTAGCGAACGCCCTTGGCCAGGTAAAAGCCCGTACCCACGGTGTAGCAGAGCCCTCCCGCCACGAGCAGCCACAGACACCCAGGCGCAAGCGATGCCAGGAGCTGCGGCAGGCGAAAGACCACGAGCCAGCCCATCACGAGGTAGATGGCAATGGTCACCCATCGCGGCTGGCGCTCGCGCAGAAACGCCTCCACGCCGATGCCCGCCAGCGCGAAGGCCCACACGACGACGAGCAGGGGCACACCACCGTCCTCCAGCAGGGGGCCGAGGGTGAACGGCGTATAGCTGCCGGCTATCAGCAGGTAGATGCAGCTATGGTCGAGCGTGCGCAGGATGCGCTTGGCCGGTACGTAGGTGATGGCGTGGTAGAGCGTGCTCATCGAGTACTCGAGGATGAGCGAGAGGCCAAAGATGATGGCACTCGCGAGCATGTTCGGCGCACCGCCGTCGAGGACGGCACGCACGACGAGCAGCACGAGGCCCGCCACCGAGAGCATCGCGCCAAGACCGTGGGTCACAGAGTTGGCAATCTCCTCCCCCACGGTGTAATCGGGAAGGGCATGCGGCTCGATGGGGGACGCGGCACCCGCCCGGCTCTCGCGAGCCATGCTACTTGCCCGCTTCCTTGGCAAGCAGACCCGGATACGAGAGGCTCACGTTGGCGCCCAGGTCACGCTCGAGGTAGCGACGCGCAAGCCACTTGGCCATGCCAAGGTTCTGGTCAAGGTAGTTGCCGCACTCCTCGGGCCTGGCCCCGGGAATCTCGCCCTCGAAGTCGCGCGCGAACTCGAACAGCGATCTCACCAGCGGCAAGATTTCCTCAGAGCTCACGGCGCCAAATACCGCGAGGTAAAAACCCGTGCGGCAGCCCATGGGGCCAAAGTAGACCACCCGCGACGCCCAGGTGGGGTGATTGCGCAGGAAGGTGGCGCCCAGGTGCTCGATGGTATGGCACTCGGCCGTGTTCATCACCGGCTCGTCGTTGGGGGCCGTGAGGCGCAGGTCGAACGTTGTGACGACGGCGCCCGTGGCAGGGTCCTGGTCACGGCGAGAGACGTAGACGCCCGGCTTGAGCAGAAGGTGGTTGACGGTGAAGCTGGCAATGCGATCCATGGGTCCTCCGGTTTGCGGCGCGCAGGCGCGAAGCCCTGGGCGCGAGGGTTTTCTGGTACGCCATGATACCCCGCATGCAACCGGCCGGCGCGTGGCTAGACGAGCGTACTGGTGGCAACAGCCACGGCCTCGTCCTCGTCATCCGTGAGCACCACGAGCTTGGGGTCGAGTTCAGAGATCATGCCGGCACCCACGGCCGTCTTCTCGAGCCACTCGAACAGCCCGCTCCAGTACTCGGTGCCAAACATCACAATGGGCGTCATGGCAACCTTATGCGTCTGCACGAGCGTGAGCAGCTCGAAGCTCTCGTCCAGCGTGCCAAAGCCGCCCGGGAACACGACGGCGCCCCTCGAGTATTTTACGAACATGGTTTTGCGAACGAAGAAGTACCGGAAGGTCATGCCGATGTTCACCCACCGGTTGATGCCCTCCTCATGGGGAAGCTCGATGCCAAGACCCACGGACTTGCCACCCACGTCTGCGGCACCGCGGTTCACGGCCTCCATGATGCCGGGACCGCCGCCGGTGATGACGGCGACGCCGCGCTCCGCAAGCTTGCGCCCGACGTGACGCGCAGCGCGATACATCGGGTCCGTACGCTTCGTGCGGGCAGATCCATAGCAGGCAACGGCCGGACCAAGTTCCGCAAGTGCACCAAAGCCGTCCACGAACTCGGCCTGGATACGTAGCACGCGCCAGGGGTCCATGTGAAGCCAGTCCGTTGGTTCCTCGGCGGAGAGCAGGTGCTCGGTGGTGGTCTCCTTGGGAATCATGTGGCCGCGGAGAATGACCGGACCCTTGTAGTACGTGGCGCCAAGCGGCTCATCTGACGCGCCCGGAATCACAAAGTCAGGCTTGTTGGCGACATGCGCCTTGGCGCGCGCTTCGTCCGAGGCAACGGGTGTACCGGAACCGCTTGCTCCAACACCGCTGGTGCCGTCGCGCAGGCTGGCACGCGCCTCATCGGAAGAAGCCACAGCTCCGGAATTGTCCGAGTTGGCAAGCCCGTTCTCCGCCGGGTGCGAGGTGGAGATGTCGCCATCCGGCATCTTCGCGGCGAGTGCCTTTGCGCCCTTCTCGCCCTTCTTGCCAGACTTTGCCTTGTGCTCCGAAAGCTCCCCGAAGCCCTTCTTCTTTTTCGCCATCTAAACTCCTTTGGTCATGTTTGGCAAGCGTACTACCAAACCTGCAAGGAAGGGGTTAGACGGACGTAACGTAAGACGCAGCGCGCGCAGCCAACACAGACGAAGAGCGCCGGTTCCCTTCGACCCCGACACCCCGATATACATACATTCGGATTAGTAGTGAACGATTTAGCGGCAGACACAAGTTCAGGCCGCGTCGGCCCGGACCATGGTCCCTAGTCGGCGTCTACCACATACAGGTCCTTGGCCTCAAGCAAGCGAAGGCCGGCATCCTGGAGCTTGAGCTCCATGGGCTCGCCCTGGACACGCACGATGTCGACCGTGCCGTCATCGATGGAGCAGCTGTACGCATAGGCGACGGCGAGGTCGCTCGAATGCAGCTTGTCGAGCAACTGCGCAAGGCCGCCGGGTACGTTGTCCACGCGAATGGCAACGACCTTGCTGGTAGAGGCGTCGTAGCCAAGTTCGGAGAGCATGACGGCCGTGGCCTGGGGACGGTCGACGATGAGGCGGACGATGGCAAAGTCTACGTTATCGGCCACCATGAGCGCGTGAATCTGAACGCCCTCCTCACCAAGCACGCGGCACATCTTGGCGAGACGCCCCGGCTCAGCCGGAAGGCAGACGGTAAGCTGATCGATCATGGAAGACCTCCTTGCTGCTCGGGCCGCCTCCTTGCGAGCCCGACACCGACAGACGCGCCGGCACAGTTAGTCTCCGTATCCTATGCCCGCCGTCGTAAAGGCTAAACGCCCCCAGCAAAGCCGTAACAAGCTGGACCCACTTGTCACCGCTCAAGGCCCGTCACCAGGCCAATAGCACGCGGCCCCGTGTTCAAAGGCGCGAACGAGGCCAGTCGCCATGCCAATACCGCACGGGCATAAACAAAAAGCCTGAACGAAACGGCAGGGCAGCAGGAAAAGACGGGCGACAGCACAGCGGGCACAAGCCAAAATCGTGAGCAAGACGGCAAAGCAACTGGAATAGACCGGCGACGACACAGGCGCGCACGTCAATTGCTCCCCCACTCGTCCCCTCGTAGCAACGACGCCACACAAAACGCCCGCCAGATTATGTAAAGCAAACGGTAGGGCCCAACGTGCGCGCGAGGGAAACGCCTCGCTCGCTACAATCTCCCCTGTCAACAAATGGGAGGCGACATGTACTCGTTCGAGAGCAGGGTCAGGTTCAGCGAAATCGACGGCAACGGATTGCTCAGCATCCCCGCGCTCGTCAATTACCTGCAGGATTGCGCCACATTTCACTCAGTTGCCGTGGGCATGTGGCCGCAGCACGTGGCCCAGACGGGCCGCACATGGCTGCTTTCGGCTTGGGAGATCGAAAATGACCGACTCCCCCACTTTGGCGAGGACATCATCGTGAGCACCTGGGCAACCGGGTTCAAGGGACTACGCGCCAACCGCAACCTCACCATCTGCTCGGCGGACGACGAGGGGCGCGAGCATCCCCTCGTACGCGCCGACTCGAGCTGGTTCATGTTCGACATGCGCACCGGCAAGCCTATCCGCATCCCAACCGAGGAAGCGGATCCCTACCGCAGTGACATCGAGCGCGACGCGCCCCTCGACATGCCGCCCATCCCGCGAAGCATCCGAACGAACGACGAAGGCACGCTGACGACGCCCGTCACGGTGGCTGCCTCGCTTCTCGATACGAACGGTCACGTCAACAACGCCCAGTACGTGAGCCTGGCACTTGGCGCACTTGAGGAATCCGAGGCCAAGGATGGCGTGGGCGGGGCCGCCGAGGACCCCCTTGCCCACTTCATGGCCATGGACGACACGCGCAATCCCATTCATCGTCTCGACGTTCACTATAGCCGCGCCGCCAAGCTCGGTGACGTCATCTGTCCGCACGTCCACCGCGGAGACGACGGCTCAAAGACCATCACCCTCGACGACGAGGCAGCCAAGCCCTACGCCATTGTTCGCTTCACCCCAAGGGCCGAGGCTCGCTAGCATACGCGGCTCGCGCCGAGCAGCCACCATCATCGGAGCGGTCCTGTTCTAAAGGAGCACACCCATCCTGGGACTACCTCGCCGTGGGCGGCAACATCCCGCTCCTGGCCCCCTCCAGTACCGGCATGGTTGTGGTGAACGGCGCCAACAGCACCATCGCGCAGCCCCGGAGCTGAAGAGCCAAAATCAAGAAAACACCCGCACAGGTCCGAGGTTTGCGATAGGGATTGGCCCTGGGCGATTACTAGAGAGCATCCAGCCCAAAAACATGCGAGGATGCCATCCCGGGCCTATCGTGTAGCCCGGAGCTAATTGCCACCCCGAAACAGAAAAGGCCCCGGGCCAGGCCCCTGCTAGGGCCTTGTGCCTCCGCGATTTCTGAGCGTCCCTTGCTCAGCTGAGCGGAGCACAAGGTCCGGCGGGGAGCTTGGCCCGGGGCCGGCCACACAGGTTCGAAGCTACATCAGCTCGCAAACCTGCTGCGCGAAGGCCACGGGATCATCCGGCAGAATTCCTTCGACGAGCAGCGCCTGGTCATACAGGAGCCCGGCGTAGAGCTTCACCTTGTCCGCATCGCCGTCCTTCTCGGCAGCCTGCAGCTTGGCAAAGACCGGGTGCTTGGCGTTGAGCTCGAGCACGCGCTGGGCCTTGGGCGCCTGGTCCGCATCGGGGCCGGCAGCCATCACGCGCTCCATCTCGAGCGACACGGGGCCCTCGCTCGTAATGGCCGCGGGGGCGTCGGTAAGGCGTGCGGAAACGGCGACCTTCGTGACCTTGTCACCCAGGGCGTCCTTCATGCCCTTGAACAGGTCCTCGTTCTCCTTGGTGGCCTCCTCGGCTTCCTTCTTCTCGTCCTCGCTGGCAAAGTCCACGTCGCCAGAGGCCACGTTCTTAAGGTCGAGCGTGCGGTCCTCGAGCTCGGGCTCAGCGCCATCGGCCACGGCCTTCTCGACGGCCTCGCGGGCGGCGTCGTCCTCATAGACCTTCGGCAGGTTCTTCGCCGTGTACTGGCGCATGGCCTGGAACGTGAACTCGTCCACGTCGGCCGTGCAGAGCAGCACGTCAAAGCCGTGGTCGAGAGCGGCCTTCACGACGGGCATCTTGGCGAGGCGGTCGCGCGAGTCGCCGGCGGCGTAGTAGACGGCCTTCTGGCCCGCGGGCATCGCCTTCGCGTACTCAGCGAGCGTCACCATCTTGTTCTCGCGGGCGCTCCAGAACAGCAGCAGGTCGGCAAGCTCGGAGGCCTTCATGCCGTAGCTCGAGTAGATGCCAAACTTGAGGCCGCGGCCAAAGCTCTCGAAGAACTTCTCGTAGGCCTCGCGGTCCTGGTCGCGCATCGCCTCGAGCTCGCTCGTGACCTTCTTCTCGATGCGGTTGGCGATAGCGTGCAGCTGGCGGTTCTGCTGAAGCGTCTCACGCGAGATGTTGAGTGACACGTCCGGAGAGTCCACGATGCCGCGCACGAAGTTGTAGTAATCCGGCAACAGGTCGGCGCACTTCTCCATGATCAGCACGTTGGAGCTGTAGAGCGCAAGACCCTTCTCGTAGTCCTTGCTGTAGAGGTCGAACGGGGCCTTGCCCGGGACAAACAGCAGCGCGTCGTACTCGAGCGTGCCCTCGGCGTGGAAGGTGATGGTGCGCGCCGGGTCCTCCCAGTCGTGGAAGGTGCTCTTGTAGAACTCGGTGTACTCCTCGGGCGTCACGTCCGCCTTAGACTTCTTCCAAATCGGCGTCATGGAGTTGATGGTCTCGAGCTCGGTGTAGTCCTCGTACTCGGGCTTGTAGTCATCGCCGGCGTCCTCGGGCTTGGGCTTCTGACGGCTCTTGGTGACCATCATCTGAATCGGGTGACGCACGTAGTTGCTGTAGGTGCGCACGAGGTCCTTGAGCGTCCACTCCTCGAGGAAGCGGCTGTAGCGCTCGCCCTGCTCGCCGCCCTCGCCCTCGACGTCATCCTTGAGGGTGAGTACGATGTCGGTGCCGCAGTGGTCGCGCTGGCCATCCTCGATGGCATAGCCCTCGAGGCCATCGCTTGTCCAGGTGTGGGCCACGTCCTCGCCGCAGGCGCGCGTGGTGACCTTGACCTCCTTGGCCACCATAAACGCGGAGTAGAAGCCAACGCCAAACTGTCCGATGATGTCGACGTCGTCGCCCTGGTGCTCGGCATTGGCGGCCTTGAACTCCTCGGAGCCGGAATGCGCAATGGTGCCAAGGTTGCGCTCGAGCTCCTCGGCCGTCATGCCGATGCCGTTGTCCGAGATAGTGAGCGTGCGAGCGTCCTTGTCCGGCGTGATGCGGATGGAAAGGCTGTCCTGGTCGAGCTTGACGTCGGAGTCCGTGAGGCTCTTAAGGTAGAGCTTGTCCTCCGCGTCCGACGCATTGGAGATGAGCTCGCGGAGGAAGATCTCCTTGTTGGTGTAGATCGAGTTGATCATGAGGTCGAGCAGCTTCTTGCTCTCGGTCTTGAACTGCTTCATGAAACGCGCCTCCTGATGATGCGGCAGCGAGCGCCGAAGCGAGCATGTGAAGCCGCCGCGACTCCGTGCCGGCCGACCACGCGCGGTAGTCGGACTTGCCATACACAGACTTAGGTTTTATATCCCAAAAGCGCGCAAGTATACAAGCGGGGCTAGGAATGCCACCGCAAAAAGGCCGGCCCCTCACATGACACACCATGTTGGGAGCGCCTGTTGCTACCAAGGAGGCTGGGCCCTTTAATCGAATCGGCTGCCTGGAGTCCTCTGAGCGAACCGGCAGTTTTTGGCTCCCCGCTTGGACTTATGGCTCCTTGCTCGAACTCACGGCGCATTGTTTGAAATTATGGCGCCTTGTTTGAGCCGCCAGCCGAGAGTCATGCTTTGCCTGCCATCCCGTTGCCCTTGCTTGAGCCTCCGGGCCGGGGCCTTGGTTGGCCTGCCGGCGCATGGCCCCGTTTTTGAACTGTCAGACCTGGGCCTTGCTTAAAAATGAATCGTTTATGAGGTCTGTATCTATCCAATCGCCCGACCCTTCGGTACCTTGTCTGAAAATGAACCGTTTTGCGTGGCACGCGCCGGAGCAATCTTCCAGCCCGTTTGTTAGGAAATAAAAAACCACAGGTACATGGGGCGCTTTGAATACGGGTTTATCGACTCCCCTCAAGAAGCAGCAAAAACTGTTCATTTTCAAACGCGGTCCCTAAAGAAGCGGCAACTAGGGGCCAAATCTCAAAAGGGCGATCGCTAAGGGGCAAGCCTCAAAGGGGCAACCGCAAAGGGGCAACCGCAAAGGAGCGAACCCAAAGGTCTGGTCACATACGGGGAATCGTCTGGCCACATAAGGCGAATCCACAATCCTGTGAACGACAAGAAGCGAACACGCGGAGGTGGTAAAAACGGCCAATAAGAAACCAACGCACGAAGGTGGCCCCAATAGAGCAGGCCCAAAGAGCGAACCCAGGAAGCGAACCCTCTAAAGCACCGCTTCTTCCAGGACCGTGGCTTCCGCCCAAGAAACGGCCCCAGCAACGAACCCAGCAACGAACTCTCTAAGAAGTGGCCTCAGAGGAACAGCCGTCCAAAGAGAAGCACCACCGTGGGCATCACAGCCACGGCGTAGACGGCGCGCATGACCTGTACCGCCGCGATCTTCGCGAGGTCAGCGTCGAGGTCGGCCGCAATGAGCGCCATGTCCGACGCCCCGCCCGGCGCGCTTGCGAACATGGCGCTCTTGGTGTCCATGAGCCGCCAGTGCCGGCAGATTTGTGTGAACACGAAGTTCAGCAGCCAATAGCTCGCGAACAGCAGTGCCACCGGCACGAGCGAGGTCGTGAGACTGGAGAACGTGTCCGAGCTCATGGCGGAACCCACGAGCGAGCCCGCGAGCAGCTGGGCGCAGCGCTTGGTGCCCATGGGCATGTGACAGCAGCCCAGGCTCAGGTTGAGCGCCGCCACGCCAAACAGCGCAAACACCATGGTACCGGCCGGAAATCCCGAGAGCTTGCCCACAACGCCGCACCCAAGTGCCACGCAGATGGTAAACGCCGTCCGGCGCCAGCCGGTGCCCAGCGCACGCGCCAGGGCAGACGGCTCGCGGGGCTCGTCGTCGAGCTCCTGCACGTCCACCCCGGGCTCATCACGGCAAAGAAAGCGAATCCACGCGGGAAAGAACAGCAGCACCGCCACGAGGCGGCTCGTCTGCATGAGCGCCACCTCGCTGGCGTCTGCATGAAAGTCCATGGCAATCATCGAGATGTCCGTGACGCCGCCCGCCACGCAGCTGAAGAGTGCTGTGTAGATATCGACGCCACAGAACAGGTACAGCACCGTGCCCATGAGCAGCGTGTTGACCGTGAGCATGGAGAACAGGATGGTTACCGGCACGATCAGCCGCCTGATGTTTTTGATATCCCTATGCTTGACGCTCATGGCGATGAACGAGCCCGAGATGGACTGGGCGAAGACGCGCACCTCGGGCGGCATCTGAGCGTAGTCAAACAGCACGTTAGTAAGGCCCACGGCAATCATGCTGCCAAGCATCGCGGGCGCCGAGAGCCCGAGCCGCGCGGCCACCCACCAACCCAACGCGCCAACCGCAAGCGTGAGGACAACGGGCAGGACGGCAGAGAGGACGGTACCCACGGCAATGCTTCCGAACAAGGTGGCTCCCCATGGCGAGCTCGGACGATACCCGTCGATTGTACCGGGCACATGAGGCGTAGTTCGGCTATTGGCCATAACGTTTTGCAGCGAAACCCGTCGCTTATGGCATGCCAAGGAGGGCCGCGCTCGTTTTGCCAGAAGCATGAGAGCAACTTCAGGCCTCAGCCGAAACGAGCGACTTCCCAACTAGCGACGGCGACGGCGATTGCGCCCCCAGATGTCGCGCAAAGCCACGAACGCAATGCCGAACGCAATCAGATAGCACAGGAACGCAAACGCAGGAATACCCATAACGGTGAGCTCGCCCTCGGGCCCACCGCTCTTGCTCATCACCACGGCACTCGCCGCGATAAGGAAGCCCACGCTCAGCACGCCGAGCGTCAGGCGGTCGGCGATGTGCGAGAGGTCCTCGATCGGGTCCTCGGAACCCACGAAGTCCATGTTGAGCTTGAGTTGTCCGCGCGTGAGCATGCTCATGGCGAGCTCCGCCTGGGCGGCGGCACCCAAAATCCCCTTCGTGGCCGCCCTACCGCGAATGGCAAGCTCGCCCAGGTCGTGCTTGAGCTTAACCTTCTGGTCTGTGTGGGCGCTGATGTGCTGCGAGATGATCTCGATCATGTTCACGCCGGGCAAGAACTCGTCCAGAACGCCCTCGAGCGTAACGAGGCCGCGTGCCATGCTCGTGACCTGCCCGGGCAGCTCGATGCCATTGCGGCGGGCAAGCGCGATGATGTTGCCGAGGAAGTTGGCGAGGTCGAGGTCGGAGAGGCTCACGGTGCCAAACTCGTCCACCACCTCGTCAAGGTCGGCCAGCAAGTCGGCGTGGTCCACGTCCTCCGGCGAGGTGAGCGACAGGCGCAGCAGGGCGCCCTTGAGCTTGGGCGTGTCGCGCTCGGCCACCGAGAAGATCATGTCGCGCATGATGCGGCGCAGGCTCGGACTGAGCCTGCCGGTGATGCCAAGGTCCAGGAAGACGATCTGCCCGCCCGAGACCACAATGTTGCCCGGGTGCGGGTCGGCATGGAAGAAGCCGTCGTCCAAAAGCTGCGAGGAGTAGTTGTCGACGAGCTTGGTGCCAATCTCGTTGAGGTCGTAGCCGGCGTCCACGAGCTTGGCCGGGCTCGAGATGGTGATGCCCTCGACGTACTCCATCACCACGACGTGCTTAGTGCAGAGCCTGAGATAGGGCTTGGGGCACGCCACGAAGCGGCAGTCCTCGTTGTTGCGACGGAACTCCTCGAGGTTGCGCGCCTCCACGAGGAAGTCCGTCTCCTCGCGGAACGTGTCCCACAGCTCCTCCACCACGCTCGTGATGTCGAGGAACTGGTCGCCCTTGATGAGGGGCGAGAGGTGCCCCACCAGCGAGCGCATGATGTCGATGTCCTGCGCCATAACCTCCTGGACGTGCGGGCGCTGGACCTTGACCGCGACGTCCTCTCCGGTGGCGAGCCTCGCGCGATGCACTTGCGCTACGGAGGCCGAGCCCAGGGGCCTCTCCCCGATGGCATCAAAGATGGTCTCGAGCCCCTTGCCGTACTCGCTCTCGAGAGCGGCGATGACGGTCTCGTAGGGCATGGGGTCCACGTCCGAGCGGAGCTTCGAGAGCTCCTTGCAGAACTTGTCTGGCAGAATCTCGGATCGCATGGAGAGAATCTGGCCGGCCTTCACGAAGGTGGGTCCAAGCTCCTCGAGCATGCGGCGGAACTTGACCGGCGTGATGCCGTGCAGCACGTCGTACTTGCGCACGATGCGAAAGATCTGGAGGAGGCGCGCGTGGCGGCGCTTGCGGGAGAGGCCGTAGCGGGCCGCATCCGTGCGGTGCACCCCGCCGAGGAGGCCGATGGAGATCGAGTCCGGGTCCTCCTCCTCTGCGGCAGAGCCCTCCACGCCGGCAAGCGCGGCCTCCCACATGGCCTGCTCGGCCTTGACCTCATCGGAGATCCGCTGCCCCGAGGCATCCCAGAGCGCATCGATGGTCTCGGGGCTGAGCGCGTGGTCTCGGCATGACGAAGCCGCCCCCGAGTCTCCCGCGGGGGCGGCGTTTGCCGACGTGCGCTGCTGGTCGCTGGTGCTCAAGTGGCGCTACTCCTCGGCGTCCTTCTCGGACTCGTCGTCGGCCTCGACCGTCACCGTGGTGCCCTCGTCCTCGGGCTCCTCGGCCTTCGCAGCCTCCTGCTCCTTGGCGTCGAGATCGCTCGCGAGCGAACGGGCGCGGTCGACGAACGCGGCACGCTGCTCGGGCGTCATGCCGGCGAGGTGGGCGCGAAGGACCGTCTCCTGGGCACCGTCCACGGTACCCTTGGCCTTCTGCGTGAGCTCGCGGTTGAGGTCCTTGCCCTGGTCAACCGTGAGCTCGCCCTTCTTCACGAGGTCATCGACGAGCTTGCTCGTAGCCTCGGCGCCAATGGCAACGGCGCCAACGCCGGCCAGAAACGCCTTGCGGACGCCATCGGCAATGTTGTTTGCGAAATCTGCCATGCGGAACTCCTCCCGTCGCGCGGCTTGGCCGCGCACTCAGGGCATGCGCCCTCTTCAGTTCCAGTCCTTGTACCCGATTCTACGCCCGAGACACCATGAGCACGTCACCGAGTTCGGCGACCGTGCGGACGATGACGTCCGCGCCCGCCTCCTCCAGCTCTCCCTCGGGCGCCGTGCCACCATAGCGAACGCCCACGCAGGTGACGCCGTTTGCGTGCGCGCCCTCAACGTCGTAGAGGCGGTCTCCCACCATCACGGCCTCGCAGGCAGGGCAGCCGAGCACCTCGAGCGTGCGCGCCACGAGGCGGGGCTTGTCGGACTTTGCGGGGTCCACCTTGCCCACCACCACCTCGAACACGTCTGCCACGCCGTCGTCCGCGAGGAAACGCAGGGCGAGGTCTCGGCCCTTGGAGGTGGTCACGGCAAGGCGCCTGCCAGTTGCCGCGAGGTCATGCAGCAGCTCGAAGATGCCCTCGTAGAGCGGGTGCGTCTCGGGGCCGAGGGAACGATAGACCTCTCGGTAGCGCGCGCCCACCTGCTCGGCGCGCTCCGGGCTCATCCCGTAGATTTGCGAGAAGGCCGCCGGAAACGGCGGGCCCACGAGGCGCGTGAGGTCGCCCATCTCGACCTCGCTCATGCCAAACTCGCCAAGAACCTGACGGGCGGTGTCCACGATGCCGGGCGCCGTGTTTGCGAGGGTGCCGTCGAAGTCGAACAGGATGCACGGGCGCTGGGAGATGGGCGGGCGCCGGGGAGCGGGCTCCTGGGGCAAGGGCGCACTGGATGCGCCATCCGCGTGCGGAGTCATTCGCGCTCGCCTCGCCCGCACCGCGCCGCACGCACGCCCAGAAGGGCCGCCTCGAGCTCGGCCACCGAGTCAACCACGACCGTGGCCCCGGCGTCCTCGAGCTCGGAGCGCGGCGTGGCCCCAAAGTGCACGCCCACGCAGGCGATGCCGTTGGCGGCGGCGCCCTCCACGTCGTACTTGCGGTCCCCAACCATTACGGCCATGTCGGCAGGAGCGTGAAGCTCGGCAAGGGCCCGGCCGATGAGCGTGGGCTTGTCCCTGATGCCGTCCGCCTGGCCACAGATGATGTCGAAGCGATTGCGAACGCCGAGCGCGTCGAGCATGGCCTCGCAGCGCCACTGGCGCTTGGAGGTGGCCACGGCAAGCTTCCAGCCGGCGGCTCGCAGGCCGTCAAGCAGAGCCCCCATGCCGGGGAACAGCGGATAGCTCTCGGGGCCGAGCCGCTCGTAGCGGAAGCGGTAGCGGGCCGTGAGCTCGGCGTCGTCGGCCTCGGAGACACCGTAGACCAGGCGGAAGGCACCCGGGAGCGCAGGACCCACGAGGCGGGCGACGTCGCCCATCTCCTCGGGCGTCATGCCCCATTCGAGCAGGGTCTCCGTGGCCGCCTCCACAATGCCGGGAGTGGTGTCGGCCAGCGTGCCGTCGAAGTCGAAGAGGGCAAAACGACACGCGGTGAGGTCCGCCGCGCCCGCACCGCACAAGGAGGGCGCGCCGCGGAGCGTCTTGACGCCATGGGCGATGGGGCCAAGGACGGCCGACAGGTTCTCCACTGCCGCCTTGGGGCTCCCCGGCACGTTGACCACAAGGGTGCGCCCGAGAATGCCCGCCGTAGCGCGGCTGAGCCAGGCGTTGGGCGTTATCTTGGCCGACGCGGCACGCATGGCCTCGCCGATACCGGGTGCCATGCGCTCGCAGACGGCGGAAGTGGCCTCGGGCGTCACGTCACGCGTGCCAAAGCCGGTGCCACCGGTGGTGACGACAAGGGCGGCGCCCGCCTCCGCGGCCTCGCGGATGGCGGCCTCGATGACGGGTTGGTCATCAGAAACGACGCGCACGGCCGCAACCTCGTATCCCTCGCGCTCGAGAAGCTCCCGCACCGCCGGACCCGCCGCATCCTCGCGCGCACCCGTCGCCGAGCGATCGCTCGCCGTGATGACGGCAGCGGTCTTGAACTTGTTCGCCATCTTTCTCCCCTCGCCCTCGCCCGCAGGATCCGCCGCGACAAATCCCGCAAGATCAACTAAGGGGATTCTACTTGCCAAACGGGCAGACGGGATCGCGTCATTGGGGGGGCCTTTCCACCCTTTCAGAAATGTAGTTCAGAAGTAGTTCAGATCTGGCGGAAATAAGGCTGCCCCAAACCACACCAGATGGCATCTGAACCATAGAGAGAGTTCAGAACTAGCGGAAAGGAGGCTGCCCCCACACCCACAAACCCTAGTTGCCGAAGGGGCAGATGGGGTAGTGGCACTCAGGACATCCGAGGCAGAGGCCGCCGTCGCCGTACGCCACGATGTCGGCGCGGGTCAGGCGAACGCCGGCCGCCACCCGCGGCAGCACGAGGTCGAAGATGGTGGCCCCGGCGAACATGACGCAGCCGGGAAGGCCGAGCACGGGCGTGCCGTCATCGAAGTAGCCCACGAAGAGCATGGCACCCGGAAGCACCGGCGCTCCGTAGGTCACCATCTCGGCGCCGGCACGCCGGATGGCGCCCGGGGTGTTGTCGTCCGGGTCCACGCTCATGCCGCCCGTGCAGACGACGAGGTCGACGCCCCGCTCGCGCACGCGCCGAATCGCAGCCGCCACATCGTCGATGTCGTCGCCGGGCAGCTCGTGCGCCACGCACTCGATGCCAAAGGCCGCGAGCTTGCGCTCGACCACCGGCGTGAACTTGTCCTCGATGAGCCCCGCGGCCACCTCGCTGCCCGTCGTGACGATGCCGACGCTGCGAAGCTTGTAGGGCACGACCTCGCAGAGCGGATCGGGGCCGGCAGCCGCCGCGGCCTCGTCAAGGACCGCCTGCTCGATGACGAGGGGGATGACGCGCATGCCGGCAAGCTTGTCGCCGGCGCGCACCGCCGTGTTGCCATGGCGCGTCGCGATCATGACCTGCTCGACCGAGTTCACCTCAAGCAATCGCTCGGATCGCACGCGGAAGCAGCCGTCATGGGCGGCCTTGAGCTCGATCTTGCCCTCCTTGATGTCCTCGCCATGCGTGCAGCCAGCACCCTCGGCAAGCCTGCAGAGCTGTAGAGCCGCATCGTTCTCGTGCACCATGCCCGGCGCCATCTCCCAGACGTACACGCTGCGCTTGCCCATGGAGAGCAGCACCGGCACGTCCTCGGGCGCAACCACGTGCCCCTTGCGGAACCTCGCGCCCTTGAACTCGCCCGGGATAATCTGCGTCATGTCGTGGCAGAGCACGTGCCCCACCGCGTCCTCAACCTTTATTTCCCTCATCATTTCTCCCCTCGGCTGAGCCGTCTCCCCGCGACCCTGCCGGTAATGCAAGCCCGAAACCAGAGACCATGCCGGAAAAAGCCTGCCGGATTCGGGTTATTGCCTCGAGTAATCCGATGTGCGCGAGCGCAAGGAGGACGAGCGCGCCAGGAGGAACCGGGTGCCCACCCCACGTCACGCCCCTCCCAGTCACATCACCGGGAAGCCCGCACCAAATCACGCCCGCCGGATCACATCGCCGGGACGCACGACGCCCGGTCGCGTGACAACGGCAAACACGCCCTCCGAGGGCATCGCGCACTTCCCCACCAGGCGCTTGATCTCACAGTCGTTGTGGCAGGTCTTGCCGATCTGCGTGACCACAACCTGCGCCGTGCCCACCTCCAGAACGGCGCCTACTGGCAGGGACTTAAGATCGAGGCCTCGTGTAAGGATGTTCTCGGCAAAATCGCCGGGCGCCAGGTCTGGCAGCACGCCACGCAACTCGTCGACGGCCTCGTTGGGCAGAAGGCTCACCTGACGATGCCAATTGCCAGCATGGGCGTCACCCGCAACCCCTGCGCCCACCTCGAGCGATATGGCATCAACCGAACGCTTGCGGGTTCCCTTGCGCTCGCTCAGGCACACGGCCATAACCGCGGCGCCCGGCGTGACGCCAGCGAGATCTGGCTCGTCGCACGGCTCGGCGTCCGCCAAAGCCGCGTCGGTGCCCGGCGTGATGGCGGTAGGAATTGCGTCGCCCCCGGCCGCCGCACCGACACCAGCGCCCTCATCCTCGCCTTCGACATCGCGCGGTGCGCCCTCGTCAACAAGGGACCTCCCAGCAACGTTCACCCGCCCGTTCACGAAGTGCCCCGAGCGCCCGCCGTCCTTCTCGAGCAGACGCACGGCCTCTATCTCCATATTGCGCTGGTGACTCTTGCACATGTCATAGATGGTAAGCGCAGCCACAGACACGGCCGCGAGCGCCTCCATCTCCACGCCCGTCTCGCCCTTGCAGCGCGCCGTCGCCTCGATGGCAATGCCGTCGGGCTCGTAGGCAAACGAGATGTCCACGCCGGAGAGCGGCACCTGGTGGCACATGGGAATGAGCTCCCAGGTGCGCTTGGCCGCCATGATGCCCGCGACCTGCGCCACGGCAAGCACGTCTCCCTTGCGAGTGCCGCCCGTGCGCACGAGCTCGAGCGTGCTCGGCGCCATGCGCACCATGCCGGCGGCCCGGGCGACGCGCGCCGTCACGGGCTTGCCGCCAACGTCCACCATGCGGGCGCGCCCCTGAGCGTTCACGTGCGTGAGCTCCGCGTCGCGGATGCATGCGGAATCTGTCGAATTCGTCATCTATCCCCCGATTTGGTTCATGTCGCGCGGCGTGGCGCTGGGGCTCACGCCGGGTTGCAGGTCATGATGTGCCGGTTTGAGCCGAATCGCACTCCGAAGCGCGGCCTCGAGCTCCTGGCCGTGCAGGCCACGGACGCCAACCTCGGCAGCGGAGTGCAGGCACGGCTTCACGCGGCCGTCGGCCGTGACGCGAATGCGGTCGCACCCCGCGCAGAACCGGTGGCTCACCGCCCGAATGAGGCCCACACGACCGGCAAAGCCCGCTCCGGCATACAGTTCGGCCACGCCGCTCGAGCCCACGCGCTTAAGCTCGGGCGCGCCCTCGAGCACCATATTCGCCGGGACAAAGCGCTCGCGCGGCCAGAGCGAGCACTCGCCCATGGGCATGAGCTCGATGAAGCGGACCTCGACGGGCTCCCGACGCGCGAGATCCACAAAGTCGGTAACCTCGTCGTCATTGACGCCACCCACAAGGACGCAGTTTATCTTGAGGCGCCCGAAGCCCGCCACCCGAGCCGCGCGGATGCCGGCAAGCGCGTCCGAGAGCTCGCCCACGCGCGTGATTTGGCGATAGCGCTCGGGCCGCAGGGTGTCGAGGCTCACGTTGAGGCGAGAGACGCCCGCCGCCCTGAGGTCAGCCGCCACCGGCGCGAGCAGCGTGGCGTTCGTCGTCATGGCGAGCTCCTCCACGCCGGGAACCTCGGCGACCATTCGGCAGAGGCTCACGATGCCCCGCCGCACGAGCGGCTCGCCCCCGGTAATGCGAACCTTCCGCACGCCCAGGGCCGTGGCGGCGCGAACCACCTCGCCGAGTTCCTCGAATGAGAGCAGCTCCTCGTGTGAGCGCGCGGGCACGCCGGCGGCCGGCATGCAGTAGCGACAGCGGCAGTTACACTTGTCGGTCACGGAAAGCCGCAGGTAGGTGATGGTACGTCCAAAGGTGTCCCGCATGTCTACGCCTCCAGCGGCATGACGTCTCGCGGCTCCACCGCAAGCGTCACGCGCTCGGGGGAACCCAGGGTCCACCACGCGTCCTTCTCGAGCTCCACGCGCAAGAGACCACCGCCCGGCGTCTCGCACATGACGATGGTGGAGAAGACATTGTCGATGACGCGCGCCACGCGGCAGGCGATGAGGTTCCCGTTGTTCTCGGAGCCGACGACCGGCATGCCGTCCGGCAAGCTCGCCAAGAGGGCGGCATTGCCAGGGGCCGCGCCAATCGGCTCGGACGACCCGAGATTGGTGCCCCCGCCAATGGCGCCTCCCGCACCGACGATGTGCAGGAAGTGGGCGCGAATGCCCACGTGGTCACAGCCCACAACGCTCCGGGCGCACCGCAGGGTGACGCCCCAGTCAAGGCACTCCAGCGCGTCCGCGCCCACGGGCCGTGCCACGCTCACGTTCTTGCAGCCGCTGATAACGGCCTCGGACACCGTCCTCGGCAGGTTGAAGAGCTCCTCCGTGGCCACGGTTCGGCCGCTCTTGCCCGCCGTGAGCACGCAGACGCGGTCGCACATGCGATAGACCTCGTCCCGATTGTGCGTCACGAACACCGCGCCGCCCGGGAAGGCCCTGAGCGTGTCCGCGAGCTCAAGCTCGAGCTGCCAACGCAGGTAGCCGTCGAGCGCGCTGAACGGTTCGTCAAGCAGCAGGAGCTCGGGCTCGTTGGCCATGATTCGGGCGAGCGCGCAGCGCTGCTGCTGGCCGCCCGAAAGCTGTGCCGGCCGCCGGCGCTCGAGACCCCCGAGCCTAAACGCCCTCATTTGGGCTCGGGCGCGCTCGAGGCGTTCCTCGCGCGAGCCCGAGCGGACGCTCGCGAGCACGTTCTGCTCGACGGTCATCATCGGGAACAGGGCATAGTTCTGAAACAGGTACCCCACGCGGCGCCCCTGCACCGGCACGTTCACGCGGCTGTCACTGTCGAACAGCACGCGCCCGTTGAGCTCGATACGCCCCTCGTCTGGCGTCTCGATGCCGGCGATGCACTTGAGCGCCACGCTCTTCCCGCAACCCGAGGCGCCAAGCAGGGCAAACGTCTCGCTTGGGTCCTCGGCCACGAAACTCACGTCGAGCTGGAAGTTCCCAAGCCGCTTGCGGATGTCAACGGAGAGGCTCATGCCGCGCGCCCTCCCCTCGTGCGGGCGCGCCCCTCGAGCCAGTTCATGGCAAGGAGCACCACCGCGGAGATGGCGATGTTCGCGAGAACCCACCGGAGCGCTATCGCGTCGTCGCCCGTGCGCCACAGCTGGTAGACCGTGGTGGAGACGGTGGCGGTGGAGCCGGGCGTGAAGCCGGCCACCATGGACGTGGCGCCGTACTCGCCGAGCGCCCGGGCAAACGCCAGCACGGCGCCGGCGAGGACGCCCTGTCTGCAGCACGGCATCTGAACGCGCCAGAAGGCCCAGCGTCGGCTCTTGCCGAGCGTCAGCGCCGCGTGGGTGAGCGAGACGTCATAGGCTTCGAAGGCCCCGCGGGCGGTGCGGTACATGAGCGGAAACGCCACGACCACGCAGGCAAAGACCGCGCTCCACCACGTCATCGTGAGCCTGAGCCCAAAGACGGAGAGAGCCCAGGAGCCAATGACGCGCTTGGGGCCCAGCACCAGCAGAAGCAGATAGCCCACCACCGTGGGAGGCAGAACGAGAGGCAGCGTGAGCACCACGTCGAGCGCGCCCTTTACAAGACGGGGAAGCTTCGCGATAAGCTGGGCCGCGCCCACGCCAAGAAAGAACACCGCGACTGCCGAGATGACAGCGATGCGCAGCGAGTTTATGAGCGGATACCAATCCACCGCAGCTACTCCTCGGCAAGCGGCTTGAAGCCAACTTCCTCGAACGCGTCAGAGGCGTCGGCGCCTTTGAGGTACTCGAGGTAGTGCTTGGCGAGCTCCTCGTGCTTGGTGCCCTTCACCACGGCCGCGGGATAGACCACCTTGCCGCCCGTCATCTCCGTGCTGGCAGCGTCAACCACGTCAAGCCCCGCGGAGACGGCGTCTGTGTGGTAGATGATGCCGCAGTCCACGGCAGCCTCGCTCACCTGGGTGGTGACCTCTTTGACGTTGGAGCCGTAGGTGATGACGCCGGAGTTGGCGAGCGCCGCCTCGTCCAGGCCAAAGTAGGACAGGATATTCTGCGTGTACTGGCCCACCGGCACGTCCGAGTTGCCCATGGCAAGCTTGATGTCGCCGGCCTCGAGGCGGTCCTTGAGGTCTTCGAAGCTCTGGATGCCCTTGGGGTTGCCGGAGGGCACCACGAGCGCCACCTCGTTCTCGAGGATGTCGAAGCGCGTGTCGCTCTCGATAAGGTCGAGGCCCTCGGTGTTCTGGCCCTTCTTATCGGCCGCGTCGAGCTGGTTCATCTGCTTTTGGCCGGCGGAGATGAAGATGTCCGCCTCGGCGCCCTCCTGAATCTGCGTCTTGAGCGTCCCGGAGGAGTCGAAGTTGAAGGTCACCTCGGCACCCGTCTGCTTGGTGAAGCCCTCAACGCTCTTCTGGAGGCTCTCCGTGAGGCTCGCCGCGGCAAAGACGGTGAGCTTGTCGCCAGATCCTGCCGTCGTGGTCGTTGCGGCGGCATGGGAGCCCTTCGTCTCGGAGCTGCCGCACGCGCCGAGCCCCGCCGCCACACCAATCGCCGCAATGGCGGCCCCAAACGTCGCGATGGCGTCTCTCCTGGTAATTCCCTTCACGCTCAATCCCATCTCTGGTTCCCACACTTAGGCCGATTTGACGCTTTCCGTCCGAGATGACGCCCGTCGGCTGTATTGATGACCTAAACCCGAGGCGCCGGCTCAAACAGGGGGCGTGGCGCCAGGCATAGCGCGCACCCATCCTTCCGAGCCCCACGACGGTCAAAACCCGTGACTCGCCAGGCATGGCGATCGGTCTGTCCCGGGCCTACGCCGGGCAGGGACGCGCCTCACCCGAGCGGAGCCCGTGCCGCACCTCGATGAGCCGTGCGGCGATGCTCACCGCAATCTCGGCCGGCGTGACGGCGCCCAGGGAAAGGCCGATGGGAAGCTCCACGTGCGCGACGTCGCTCGCTGAGGCCCCCTTGCCCGCGAGCACGTCCTCGAGCACCGCGCGCTTCTTGCGACTCCCCATGCACCCGAGATAGCGCGGGTGCGCGGCCAGTGCCTGGGCCACCACGTCCTCGTCGCCGGCGTGCCCCTGCGTCATGACGCAGACGTAGTCCGACTCGCGCAGGCGAACCGCGTCGCCGATGCGCCCGTAGTCGCCCAGCACCACGCGACGGGCGGCCGGAAAGAGGTCGGGACGCGCGACCTCGGGCCTGCTGTCGAAGACCGTGACCTCAAACCCGATGGCAGCGAGGGCGGGCACGAGCGCCCTGCCCACGTGTCCCCCGCCAAAGACGAAGACGCGCTCGGGAGCGCGCAACGTCTCGACGTAGCGATGGCCATCGTAGGTAGGGAGCTCGGCGGCATCGGCAGTGGCGTCACCCACCTCGGTCTCAATCGGCTCAAAGGACGCCGAGGCGCCCTCACCGGCCCAGGCCACCACGAGCCGCCCACTCCCGCCGGCGTCCAGCGTCGCGAGTGCCTGGCCCAAGACCTCGAGGTCCCAGGCGCCCAGAGCGCGGATACCCACTTCCTGCGAGCCGCCGCACACCATGCCCGTGCTCTGCCGGTCGAGCGTCACGACGCGCGCCCTGCCGTCTGCCAGCGCCTCCCGGGCAAGGCGCTGCACCTTAAGCTCGGGCGCCCCTCCGCCCACGGTGCCCACGCTTGTGCCGTCGTCGAAGGTGAGCATGCGCGCGCCCGCAGGCCTCGCCACGGAGCCCCGGCTTCCCAGCACGACGCTCTCCGCAACCCCCCAGCCCGCGCGGAGTCTCTCCTCTGCAAGCCTCAACAGCTCGATTCCCTCCATTGGCTATCCCTCCAGCCTACACGTGAGCCTGCAGATTGCCTCAAGGACACCGCCGGCCACGGCGCGCGCCTTGTCCGATGAGGTGAAGCAGTGCGCGCGCTCGCATCGCGGGTCTATGTCGCCGGACTTCATGCCGCTCGTGACCTCGACCCCCTCCTGGAGCAAGCCGCGCAGCACGCCGTTGATCGTGCAGCGCATGGGGACACCCGAGACCGTCGCCGCCACCTGACCGGCGCGCACGACGTCGCCGATCTTCAGCACCGGCTCGAAGGTGCCGTCCGCCGGCGCGCGGAGCACGCGGTCTGCCGAGTGGCCGGCGATGACGCCGGGTATGCCGGTGTTGGGTGCAGGCGAGCCCTCGTATAGGGCTTGTCCGAGATAATGGCCTCGCTTGGTCTCGATGGCGGCGTGACAGTCGCGCGGGGCAGTGAACCCGGGCCCCACGCCAATGACCACGGGAGCCATGTCGATGCTGGTGCCGAGGTTGCGCTTGGCGAGGATGGCGTCCACGAGCACGGCGGGCGTGAGGTCGGGGACGCTGGAGGCCTCGGGGTCAACCAGGACGGCCACCTCGCCGCTTGCGACGATGGCGAGCGCCTCGGCAACGTCGTGCGCCAGGCGAGCGCGAACGCCCTCAACCTCGCAGGAGCCCAGGCGGATGGCCTCGGAGAAGCTCACCGTGCGCCGGATGGAGGTGGGAGTCGCCAGGTCGCACATGACCACCTCGCACCCCGCGCGATAAAGCCTGAGGGCGATGCCGGTGGCGATGTCCCCGGCGCCGCGAATCTGTACGAGCATGGGCTCTCCCCTTCGTTTTGGCGCGGACGCACCGCGACACATCTCAGCGCATGGAACCCGCAGGCGTTCGCCCTATCCCGGCATCGACGGGGCGCCACTCGCCGGAACCGTCTGACTTCGGCACGCAATGGCTCAAGCGTAGTGCACAATTGACTACAACGTTATCCACACTATAAGTCTGGTAGCCAAATGAACTGTATGGAATTGTTGGGCATTCCCATGGGCGTTACGTCTGTGTCGGGAAGCGGGGGCAAGACGAGTCTGCTTGCGGCCCTTGCCGCCGTGCTCGAGGGCCCCGTCATCCTCGCCACCACGACCCATTTCATGCCATTCGAGGGCATGCCCCTCGTGACCTCGAGCGATAGTGACGACGTGCGGTGCACGCTGGCAGAGGCCCGCGTCGTGTGCGTGGCCGAGCCGGTCGACCCCGTCATGTCCGGCGGGAAGCTAGGGGCCTCGCGCATACCCATCGACACGCTCGCCGAGCTTGCGCCCCATGTGATCGTGGAGGCGGACGGCTCACGCGGCCTACCGCTCAAGGCCCACGCGCGCCACGAGCCGGTCGTCCCCGCCTGTGCGGCACGACGCATCCTCGTGGTGGGGGCAAGCGGGCTGGGCAGGCCCGTCTCGGAGGTCGCGCACCGCCCCACGCTCTTCTGCGAACGCACCGGGTGCACGCCGAATGAGCCGGCGTCACCCGAGCTCGTGGCGGCCGAACTCGCCTCCGAGTTGGAGTGCGGCCTCATCGCCCCAGACGTCATCCTCGTCAACCAAGTCGATGACGAGACCACGCTCGCGAAGGCCAAGCGCCTCGCACGCGAACTCGCACGGCAGGGCCATCCCCTCCCTGCCTTCGCCGCCTCCCTCCACCGCCCCCGCCAATGGGAACAGACCCTTTTGCAAGTTTCCTGAAAATGCGGGACGGGCACACCCTTCGTCAGGCGCACCCGTCCCTTGGTTTCAGAATTAGTGCAAAAGGGTATGTCCCCGCTGGCACATGACGCCCAATGGCACATGGCAGGGTTAGAGGTAGGCGACTGCCTTGATCTCAATCTTGGAGGCCTTCGGCAGGGCGGCGACCTCGAAGGCGGCGCGGGCGGGGTACGGGGCCTCGAAGAACTCGCCGTAGACCTCGTTCATGGCACCAAAGTCATTGATGTCGTCGAGCAGAACGGTGACCTCGGCAACGTTGGCCATCGTGGCGCCGGCGGCCTCGAGGATGTTCTTGATGTTCGTGAGGCTCTGACGCGTCTGGGCCTGGATGTCCTCGCCCGCAAACTCGCCCGTAGCCGGGTCGATGGGCAGCTGGCCAGACACGTGGATGGCCTTGGTGCCGGTGGAGACGACGCCTGCGGAGTAGGGGCCAAGCGCCGCGGGAGCCTTCTCGGTGACGATTGCCTCGTTAGCCATGTGAATCTCCTTTGTCTTCATGCCCGTCGACGTCCGGCGGGCGGGATACCCAGTTTCTCAGGAAAGCGCCGCGAGCATACCAAAGGCAAGACGCCCTCAGCGGCTCACGTACCGCCCAGGCTTGGTGCCCGTCGGCTCGCCGTCGCGCGCCGCCAGCACGCCGTTCACGAACGTCAGCCTCGCGCGTCCGCGGCACTCGAAGCCCTCATAGGGCGTGTGGTCCACGTTCTGATGCTGCGTGGCGGCACTGATGGTCCACGCCACGGAAGGGTCCCACACGCATACGTCGGCGTCGGCGCCCTCGGCGAGCCGTCCCTTCGCAGGCCACATGCCAAAGACCTTGGCCGGATTCTCGCTCATGAGGCGGCAGAGGTCCTCCGGCCCCAGCCTGCCGGCAAAGCTCGTGGCAATGAGCGCGGGCCTATGCTCCACGCCGGCACCGCCGTTGGGAATCTTGCGGAAGTCTCCTTTGCCGCGGTCCTTCTGGCCGTGAAGGTTGAAGCTGCAGTGATCCGTGGCGATGGTGTCGATCTCGCCCCTCTCAAGCGCCTCGCGCAGGGCCTCGCGGTCCGACGGCTTGCGCAAGGGCGGGCTCATCACGTACTTGGCGCCGGCAAAGCCGTCCTCGCCCCGCTCTAGGTAGCGCGTGTCGTCCAGCAGCAGGTACTGGGGGCAGGTCTCCACGAAGATGTTCTTCTGCCCGCGGGCCTTGGCAGCTCGGATGGCGTCGAGCCCCATCTTGGTGGAGAGGTGCACCACGTTCACGCGGGCGTCGCCCGCAAGGTGCGCCAGGTAGAGCAGGCGGCTGATGGCCTCGGCCTCGCACTCGGCGGGACGGGAGAGAGGGTGCCCCTCAGGGCCCGTGATGCCGGCGTCGAAGACGCGCCGTTGCAGGGCGTCAACCACCGTGCCGTTCTCGCAGTGCACGCAGAGGGTGGCGCCCAGGGGCCTCAGGGCCCCGAGCACCTCGAGGGTCTCCGCGTCATTGAGCCTCAGATGGTCGTAGGCAAAGTAGGTCTTGAAGCTGCAGACGCCCTCCTCTCGCATGCGGGCGAGGTCGGCGCGGTTGCGCTCGTTCCATTCGGCAAGCGCCATGTGAAAGGCATAGTTGGCCGTGCAGGTGCCGTCGGCACGACGGTGCCACTCGGCAAGGGCGTCGGGCATGGTCACGCCGCGGTCGGCCGTTGCGTAGTCCACGATCGTGGTGGTGCCGCCGCAGGCCGCCGCGCGCGTGCCCGTCTCGAAGCTGTCGGCCGTCCAGTCCATGCCGGTCCAGCACTGCATGTGCGTGTGGGCGTCGATGAAACCGGGAAACACCCAGCAGCCCGCAACGTCATAGACCTCGTCGCCCTCGGCGGGCTCGAGGTGCACTGCGATGCGCGCCACCTTGTCTCCCTCGAGCGCCACGTCGCCGTGGCGAAGACCCTCGGGGCACACGAGCGTGCCGTTTTGGATGATGACCGTTCCAACCATCTCCTCAGTGCCCGCCCCGCAGGGCGTGCGGGCCCGCCTCGGGCCCGACTGTCTTCCCAAGGCCGCCGCAGAAGCAGGCAACCCGAGGACTCAAAACAATAACCCCGAGCTCAAGCACCGCGCCCAAGGCCGGCCTCGACGATCTCGCAAATGCGTGCGAGGTCTGACGGGGTGTCAATGTCCCAGAGCTCCCAAGGCCACCTGGCCTCGACAGACAGGCACGCGTCGTCCGCCCCAATCGCCGCGCTGCCTCCCACGTCTCCCTGGAGCCGTTCGAGTCGCCCGTACATCGAGAACGGAAACAGCACGGGCGAGGCCTTCCGTCCGCGCCACGAAAGCCGCACGCAGGCGTCGAGCCGATCCGCGGCCACCTGGAGCAGCGACGTCATGCTCCCCTGCTCAACGAGCGGCTGGTCACCAGGCACGAAGACGCACGCATCCCAGGAGGCCTCGCGCGCGTAGGAAACAAGCGCGCGCACGGAGTCTGCCTGGAGGGAGCCCTGCGGCCGCACGCGCTCGACGCCGCGGGCGTCGCACAGGGCGTCGACCTCCGGGCTGGCGCTCGACACCACCACGGGAAGCCCCACCGGCACGCAGCCGAGGGCGCACCCGAGCACGGGCTCGCCAAAAAGCGGCTCCACGAGCTTGTTGGACCCGAAGCGCGTCGCGTGACCGGAGGCAAGCACGCAGACGCCGACGCGCCTCGCCAGCTCAGCGCCGCCCGGGGCTCCGCAGCCCGGGCCGCCCTTGGGCATGGCGCCGTCCCCGGTCCTCGCAAAGGCAACCGAGAACTGCCCCGCCGCATATGCCTCCACAGCGGCCGTCCACCGCTCGTAGGCGGCGAGCAGGGCATCCGCCTCGGGCGTTGGCGTGGAGCCGCCCCCGCCCGTTCCGCCCACGACGCGCGTGGTGAGCGGTGTTCCGAGCGCAGCCTCGGCGTTGCGCACGAGCGCGAGCGCCTTCGTGTAGGCCATGCCCATGGAGATGGAGGCCGCGCGAAGGCTGCCGCTCTCGCGGACGCGCCGCAGCAGCTCGGCGGGCCCGGGCCCAAAGACGCGGTTGCCCGCGTCGTCCACGAGATATGTCCTCACGTTCGGTTGCATGAAGCTATCTTATCCCCTCGCCTCGTCGCCGACCCGGCCGAATCCGGGCGCGGCGCGCTACGCGCGCACCGTCGTGCCCGTCTTGCCCTCGATGCCGTCACGCGCCTTCTCCAGCAGCGTGATGAGCGCCGAACGCCCGGGCTTGCTCTCCGCGAACTTTGCGCAGGCCAGCACCTTGGGCTCCATGGAGCCCTTGCCAAACTCGCCCGCCGCGGCAAGCTCGCGGGCACGTCCGGGCGTGAGGGAGTCCAGCCATTGCTCGTCGGGCTTGCCAAAGCGAATGGCCACCTTCTCCACTGCCGTGAGAATCACAAGGTAGTCCGCGTCGAGCGACTCGGCGAGCAGCTCGGCCGCGAAGTCCTTGTCGATGACGGCCGCCGCGCCCTTGAGGTGGTGGTTGCCGGCGGGCTCCACGGGAATGCCGCCGCCGCCACAGGCAATCACGACATGCTCGGCGCGCACGAGCGACTCGATCGTGTCGAGCTCCACGATGCGCTGGGGCAGCGGGCTCGCCACCACGCGGCGATAGCCCTTGGCCTCGTCGTGCATGAAGTCGTAGTCACGTTCCTCGTGCAGCTTGTCGGCCTCCTCCTTGGTCATGAAGGAGCCAATGGGCTTCGTGGGCACCTTGAACGCCGGGTCTGCCGGGTCAACCTCCACCTGCGTGAGCACGGTGGCCACGCCCTTCCTGATGCCGCGGCGCTCCATCTCCTCGCGCAGGGCGTTCTGCAGGTCATAGCCGATGTAGCCCTGGCTCATGGCGCCGCAGACGGAGAGCGGGCACGGGATGTACTTCTCTGGGTCGGAGCGGGTGAGCTCGGTCATGGCGTTGGCAATCATGCCCACCTGGGGGCCGTTGCCGTGCACGACGATGACCTCGTTGCCCCGCTGGATGAGGTCCACGATGGCGCGGGAGGTTACCTGGACGGCCTGCATCTGCTCGGGCAGGTCCTTGCCGAGCGCGTTGCCGCCGAGGGCAACGACGATACGCTTGGACATACGTTGGCTCCATTCGGGTTGCGGGGCCTGCCGGCGAGCCGGTGGTACATCCGCTTACGCTTGTTGGCCCTAACGAGGGCCGGCCCCACGCGGGGGCCGGCTTGGGGGCGCGACGGGGCGCCTGGAGAGGGCGGCTCCTCGCGCGGCGCCGCGATGGGATGCGATCTAGAACTGGTTCCAGCGAGGCGTGGCGGCGTCCTCGAGGACCTTGAGGGCCTTGGCGGGGTCGGCAACCTTCTGCAGGAAGATCATCGCGGCGATGGCGTACGGCTTGTAGCTGGCCTCCTTGTACATGCCCACGCGGTGCATGTCGAAGACGTCGGCCTCCACCTCGCCATGCTCGCAGGAGACGCCGGAGATGTCGGCGGGCAGCGGGTGCATGAAGATGGTGTCCTGGCCGTTGGCCGTCTTGGCCATGAGGTCGGTCGTGGAGACCCAGTCCTTGTGGGTGGCGTTCTGGGCGAGCAGCTCCTGCTCGAGCGCCGCGATGCCGGCGTCGTCGCCCTCGGCGTAGAGGTTGGTGCGCTTCTCCATGGCGGCGTAGGGAGCCCAGCTCTTGGGAATCACGATGTCGGCGCCCTCGAAGGCCTCGGCCATGGTGTTGACCTGCTTGAAGGTGCAGCCGTTCTCGGCGGCCTGGGCCTTGGCATAGTCCACGCGCTCCCGCATGAGGTCATAACCCTCGGGGTGGGCGAGCGTAACGTTCATGCCAAAGCGCGGCAGCAGCGAGATGAGCGACTGCGGGCAGGAGAGAGGCTTGCCGTAGCTCGGCGAGTAGGCCCAGGTCACGGCCACGTTCTTGCCGCGCAAGTTCTCGAGGCCGCCAAACTCCTCGATGAGGTAGAGCAGATCGGCGGAAGACTGCGTGGGGTGGTCGGAGTCGGACTGCAGCGAGATCAGCGTGGGACGGTGGTCAAGCACGCCGTCCTCGTAGGCCTGCTGCACAGACTCGGAGACCTCCTCCATGTAGGCGTCGCCCTTGCCAATGTACATGTCGTCGCGGATGCCGATGACGTCAGCCATGAACGAGATCATCGTTGCCGTCTCGCGCACCGTCTCGCCGTGAGCGATCTGGGACTTCTTCTCGTCGAGGTCCTGGAGCTCGAGGCCCAACAGGTTCGTGGCCTTGGAGAAGGAGAAGCGGGTGCGCGTGGAGTTGTCGCGGAACAGCGACACGGCGAGGCCGGAGTCGAAGATCTTGGAGGAGATGTTGCGCTCGCGGAGGTTGCGGAGCGCCCCTGCCACGGCATAGAGGGCACGCAGCTCGTCGGTGCTCTTGTCCCAGGTGTGCAGGAAGTCGTTGCCGTAAAGGCCAGAGAAGTCGAGGCCCTCAAGCTGGTCGAGGTACTTCTGGATATCGCTCATGTGTGAATCCTCTCCAGGTAAGCGGCCCAGCCTCCCCGAGGAGGGTCGCGATGAACCGTGGTTGGGCGTGCCCCGACATTTGGGCACATCCCAGCGCTCATAGTGGGCGGCGCGGCACCCATGGCCGCCGCGCCGCCCGCAAGCTCGGGCTACTTGATGTCGTTATCCGTGAGGCCGGCGCGGAACTCGCAGGCGTCGTCCGTGGCGGCGGAGCCGTCGTAGAGGTTGAGGGCAGCGGTGTAGAGGGCGGCGCAGGTCACGAGGTCGTTCTTGTAGGTGATCTCGTTGGGCGCGTGTGCCTGGCTCTCGGCACCCGGGCCAAAACCGACGCACGGGATGCCGTAGCGACCCTGGATGGACACGCAGTTGGTGGAGAACGTCCACTTGTCAATCAGCGGACGGTGACGCTTGTCCATGCTGGCCTCGCAGCCGATGCGCTCGTCGCCAAACAGTGCCTTGTGAGCGTCGACGAGGGCCTTGACGTGCGGCGCGCTCTCCTTGTTGATCCACGTGGGGAAGTAGGACTCGGTCTCGTAGACCTCGCCCGTCCAGCTGGGACGGTCGTACATGTACATGGAGACCTTGACGTCGTCGCCGTACTTCTTGACGGCCGGCAGGTTGCGCACCTCGTCCAGGCAGCTCTCCCAGGTCTCGCCGGCGGTCATGCGGCGGTCGATGGAGATGGCGCAGGAGTCGGCGACGGCGCAGCGGCTCGGGCTCGTGAAGTAGACCTGGGAGACGGTGCAGGTGCCGCGGCCGAGGAAGCGGGCGTCCTCGTAGTGGTCGGGGTTGTACTCGGGCTCGAGCATCTTGGCCAGGCCCTTGATGGCCGTGGACTCGGTGCAGCCGTTGTTGTTGAGGGCGCGCACGTCGGCGATGATGTCGGCCATCTTGTAGATGGCGTTGTCGCCGCGCTCGGGAGCGGAGCCGTGGCAGGAGACGCCGTGAACGTCGACGCGAATCTCCATGCGGCCGCGGTGACCGCGGTAGATGCCACCGTCGGTGGGCTCGGTGGAGATGGCGAAGGCGATCTTCTCGCGCGCCGCCTCGGGGCCGCCGAAGTCCTTGTTGACGATGTACTGCCAGCACATGCCGTCGCAGTCCTCCTCCTGGACGGAGCCCACGACCATGATCTTGTAGCCCTCGGGGATGAGGTCCAGGTCCTTCATCATCTTGGCGGCGTAGACGGCGGAGCAGACGCCACCCTCCTGGTCGGAGCCACCGCGGCCGTAGATGAGGTCCTCGGTCTCATAGCCCTCGTAGGGGTCGGCCTCCCAGTTGTCGCGGTTGCCGATGCCCACGGTGTCGATGTGGCCGTCGAGGACGATGATCTTGTCGCCGTCGCCCACATATCCGATGATGTTGCCCAGGCCGTCGACCTTGACCTCGTCAAAGCCCAGCTTCTCCATCTCGGCCTTGATGCAAGCCACGACCTCGCCCTCCTCGCAGGACTCGGACGGGTGCGAGATCATGGCGCGCAGAAACGCGGTCATGTCCTTGCGGTAGCCCTCGGCGGTGTCCTTGATGAGCTGGTAGTTCAGTTCCATAGCCATGGACGTGCCCTTTCTTTCGATGGCCTTGTACACGGGTTTACGAAGCGGTGGGACGCGGCTTTCCCACCCTCAGGCAGTCCTGAGCTCGCTCAGAGGTGACGTTGAGTCACCTCTGGCTCGCGCGGAATCTCGGGTGGGAAGGCCGCGTCCCACCTACGAAAGCGCCTATCCATCGACAGAAAGGTAGGCACGAAGCTCCGGAGCTGGGACTGTGGCAGCCCCGGAGCTGGATGATTTTGCCTACTCGGCCCAGGCGCCGCCCCAGACGACCTGCTTGTAGCGGTCGGGGTCGGTGTCGCCCTCGGTGGAGAACAGAAGGACGTGGGAGTTCTTGTCAAGGCCAAGCTGCTCGCGGAACTCCGCGTAGACGGGCTCGGTCATGATGCTGGAGATGACGCCCATGCCCACCGCGCCGGACTCGCCGGAGGTGACCGCCGGGTCACCCTTGACAGGCGCGGCGAGCATGCGCATGCCCTTGGCGGAGACCCAGTCCGGGCAGCTCGCGAAGGCGTCGGCGTGGTTGCGCAGGATGTCCCAGCCGATGGTGTTGGGCTCGCCGCAGGCGAGGCCCGCCATGATGGTCTGGAGGTCGCCGCCCACGATGCGGGGTGCGCCATCCGCGGCCATGGCACCCTGGTAGAGGCAGTCGGCCGCAGAGGCCTCCATGATCACGAACTTGGGCGGGCACGTGGGGAACAGGTTGGCGAAGTAGCCCACCATGGCGCTCGCGAGCGAGCCCACGCCAGCCTGGACGAAGACGTGCGTGGGGCGCGTGACCTCGAGGGCGCGCAGCTGCTCGGCGGCCTCCGCGGCCATGGTGCCGTAGCCCTGCATAATCCAGCTCGGAATCTTCTCGTAGCCGTCCCAGGCGGTGTCCTGCACCACGACGCCGTGCTCGGTCTCGGCGGCCTCGGCGGCGGCCATGCGCACGCAGTCGTCGTAGTTGACGTCCTCGATGGTGACCTTCGCGCCCTCCTTGGCGATGTTGTCGAAGCGCGTCTGCGTGGAGCCCTTGGGCATGTGAACGACGGCCTTCTGGTGCAGCTTGTTGGCGGCCCAGGCAACGCCGCGGCCATGATTGCCGTCGGTGGCGGTGAAGAACGTGGCCTGGCCAAAGTCGGCGCGGAACTGCTCGCTCGTGAGGTAGTCGTACGTCATCTCGGAGACGTCCTTGCCCATCTCCTCGGCGATGTAGCGGGCCATGGCGAAGGAGCCGCCAAGCACCTTGAAGGCGTTGAGGCCAAAGCGGTAGCTCTCATCCTTGACGTAGAGGCCGCCCAGGCCCAGGAGCTTGGCCATGCCGTCGAGCTTGGCGAGCGGGGTCACCGTGTACTGGGGAAAGCCCCTGTGGAAGGCCTGGGCCTTCGCGATGTTGTCGAGGCTCATGACGGAAAGGTTCGCGTCATCACTCTTCGGCATCCTGTTAGCGACCCACTCGATCTTCTCGCTCACGTTCACGACCTCCTTGGTTCGAGGGCTCCGGGCCGAGCACCCGCGGCTCCCAACTTACGTTCCAGCCGGCTCTCAGCATGACACGTTTGCCATTTCCGTTCCGTTAAAACTTACTTTATGTTCGATAGCCAAACAAAAAGTTTGTTATCCCATTTGTACCGCAGTAGCCGGTAGGTTGCAAGAAAGAAGTCCGGGCACTTCGCAACCCGCCGCGAGCGTTGCATAATCGCCCGCGAGCGGCAGGCGAAACAGCGCCTGCAAAGCCAGCTTCACGATCGCCTCAAGATCTCGTCAACCGCGCTCCCCGCACGGGTGTAAGCCCCCAGCCACCACGTGTCTCACATGGGTCCTGACTCGCAAGCAGGCGGCGCGCGCACAGGCGGCGGACGCACGAAAAACGGCCCCTTGTCACAGATAGCGGCAAGGGGCCGCACGGGGGCTCGGTGGGTGCTACGGCCCGTATCGCCTTGTACCTGACCCTCTTTGTGGGCAGATCCTCTTCGTGGGCGGGCTCCCCTCATGAACGAGCCCTCTCTAGGCCCGCTTCTCCCTGTCGCCTACTCCGCGGGCTCGGCGTTCTCCTCGGGGACGATGATGTTGAGCAGGAACACCACGATGAACGAGACCACCAGCGAGCTGCCGAAGATGTTCTGCGCAAGCTGCGGCAGGAACTGCAGGATCTCGGGCACGGCGCCGATGCCCACGCCAAGGGCGAGCGAGATGCCGATGATCATCTTGTTGCGGTAGTTGAGCGGCTGCTCGCACAGCAGCTGGATGCCCGAGAGCGTGATGGCCGCGAACACCGTGACGGTGGCGCCGCCAAGCACCGGCTGCGGGATGGTGGCCATGAGGGTGCTGAACTTGGGGCAGATGCCGGCCACGAGCATCACGGCCGCCACCATGGCGAACACACGCTTGGCAACCACCTTGGTGGTGCAGATGAGGCCTACGTTTTGGCTGTACGGGTCGGTGGGCAGGCCACCGATGCAGGCGCCGATCATGCCGCAGATGCTCTGTCCCTTGATGGCGCCGCCGAGCTCCTTGTCGGTTGCGTCGCGCCCAAAGCCGCCCATGGCGGTGGAGGACACGTCACCGATGGTCTGCACGGCCTGGACCACGTACATCAATATCATGAGCGCGATGGCGTCGGGATGGAACTCGAGCCCGAAGTGGAACGGGATGGGCACGGAGACCCATGCCGCGCTGGCCACGTTGCCAAAGTCGATGACGTCACCCATGAGCAGGGCCAGGGCATAGCCCACGATGATGCCGATGATCATGCCCGAGACCTTGATGTAGCCCTTGCCAAACAGGCTGCAGGCAAGCGTCACGCCAAGCGTCACGAGGGCGAGGATCCAGAACTGGGGCGAGCCAAACGTGCCGGCCGCCTTGGCAGCCGAGCCGCCGCCCATATAGTTGATCGCCGTCTGGTAGAGCGACAGGCCGATGGACAGTACCACCGTTCCACTGACGATGGGCGGGAAGAACTTCCTGATCTTCTCCATGAACATGCCCAGGAAGATCGAGGCGAAACCCGCCACCAGTTGCGAGCCAAAGATAGCCGCGATGCCGTACTGGGTGCCGATCATGGTGAGGATGGGCATGTAGGCAAACGCGACACCCATGACGCTGGGCAGACCCATGCCGAAGCCAACCACCGGGAAAAGCTGGAGCAGCGTGGTGATGCCACCGATGATCATCGCCGCCTGGATGAGCATCGTCTCGTCGGCCGTCGACAGGTTGAGCGACGCCGCGATGAGCATGGGCGGGGTGATGTTGCCCACGAGCATCGCCAGCACGTGCTGCATGGCCTGCGGGAAGGCCATGCCGAACGAGGGCTTGCCGTTGAGCTTGTACAGCTCGGCCTGACCACCCGTCATCTCGCTTGTAGTAGCCAAAGCACTCTCCTCTCACGTTCCTCCAAACGCACCGCGGGGGTCCACGCCCCCAGGCACGCGCAAGGGGCCGGCACCGCTCGCCTGTCCCCTATTCCTTACTAACAGTTTGATTGCCAAACTACCTGTAAGCCACTCACCGTCGCGCTGCGGTATTAAACGGACGGCGAGCGGGGCACATCGCGGAGTCGCCAGACGCAGGGAAAAGAGCTGCCACTCGCTACGGCCGGTAGAACGTGTCGCGCATCGGGAGGGTGGAACGCAGCCTGCCGTCGAGGGCGTGGTAGGCGTTCTGGCAGGCGGGCGCCGTGGGGATGGTGGCAATCTCGCCGATGCCCTTGCCGCCGTAGGCCACGGGCAGAAGCTCGTCCTTCTCCACGTAGATGGCATGGATGTCCGGAATCTCCGTGGCGCGGAAGAGCCCCAGCGTCCCGTACTTGGCCTGGGGCACGCAGTCCTTGAGCGGCCACGTCTCACGAAGCGCGTATCCCATGCCCATGAGCACGCCGCCCTCGATCTGCCCCTGGATGGCGATGGGGTTGATCACCTTGCCGGAATCGTGCGCGGCGTAGACGTCCGTCACGCGGCCGCCGTCGTCGAGCACCACCACGTGGGTGGCGAATCCGTAGCAGATGTGGCTCTTGGGGTTGGGCACGTCGGCACCCAGCTTGTCGGTGCGCTCGAGGTACTCATAGGAGAACTCGCAGCCCTCGAGCGCATCGAGCGCCGAGTCCGGGTCCTTGGCATAGAGACCTTCGCCGGCCGTGAGGTGCGAGCCCCAGCCCCCGTAGGGGGTGCCGTCGGCATAGATGGACGTTATGCCGTCGCCGCTCGCCACCACGGGGTCGCCCGGGGCGGGCTCCCCCGCCTCCACGCGCAGCATCGCGTCACGCAGCAAAAACGCCGCACCGCGCACGGCCTCGCCCGTCACGACGGTCTGGCGCGAGCCCGAGGTGGTGCCGGAGTCTGGGGCGCTCTCCGTGGAGCACTCGCCGTTGCCGATGCGTGCGGCACCCAGGCCGCATGCCTCGGCCACGTCCTGGAGGAAGACCGTGTTGCACCCCTGGCCGATGTCTGAGGTTGCGGCGTAGACCACGGCGCGCCCGCGCTCCACGCGGATGGTGCAACGGCCGGCGTCGGGCAGGCCCACGCCCACGCCGGCGTTCTTCATCGAGCATGCGATGCCCGCGTGCCCGGGGTTGGCGTAGTAGACGTCGCGCACGGCCTCGAGCGTCTCCTTGAGCGCGGTGGAGCAGTCCGCGATTTGGCCGTTCGGCAGCGTGCCGCCCGGCTCGATGGCGTTGCGGTAGCGAATCTCCCACGAATCCAGGCCCACCTTCTCGGCCAAGAGGTCGATGAGGCTCTCCAGCGCAAACTCGCTCTGGCACACGCCAAAGCCGCGGAAGGCGCCGGCAGGCGGGTTGTTGGTGTAGTAGCCAAAGCCGCGGATGTCATGATTCTGGTACCTGTAGGGGCCCACGGCGTGCGTGCAGGCGCGCTCCAGCACGGGTCCGCAGAGGCTCGCGTAGGCGCCCGTGTCGAAGTTGATCTCGCAGTCAAGACCAGTGAAGATGCCGTCCTCGTCGCAGCCGAGGGTGAAGGTGCCCTGCATGGCGTGGCGCTTGGGGTGGAAGGCAAGCGACTCGGCGCGGGTCATTCGGGCCTTCACGGGCACCTTGAACCTCCAGGCAGCGAGCGCCGCCAGGTGCTGCACGCTCACGTCCTCCTTGCCGCCGAAGCCGCCTCCCACAAGCATGGTCTCAACCACCACGCGCTCGGGGGTCTTGGACCACCCAAACATGGAGAGGCACTCCTTGCGCGTGTCGTAGGCACCCTGGTCCGTGGACCAGATCTTGACGCCGTCCTTGTAGGGCGCCGCCACCGCGCACTCCGGCTCAAGGAACGCGTGCTCGGTGAAGGGCGTCTCGAAGCTCTCCGTCACCGTGTAGGCCGAGGCCGCGAGTGCCGCCTTGGCGTCGCCTCGCGTGACGTGGCGGCTCTGGCAGACGTTGTTCTTGAGCTGCACCGTGTTGCCAAAGGCCACGTAGGGCTCGGGATGCACGAGTGGCGCGTCCGCACGGCGGGCCTCCTCGATGGAGCGCACCGGCTCAAGCCGCTCGTAGCCAATCTTCACGAGCTTCTTGGCCTTCTCGAGGACCTCGGGCGTCTCAGCCACCACGAGGCAGATGGCGTCTCCCACGCAGCGGGTGACGTCGCCCACCGCGATGAACACGTCCCAGTCCTGCAGGAGGTGCCCCACCTTGTTGACGGGCACGTCGTCTGCCGTGAGCACGCCCAGCACGCCGGGCAGGGCCAGCGCACGCGAGGCGTCGATGGAGAGCACGCGGGCCCGCGGGTACCTGGAGCGGATGGCGCTCGCGTACGTGAGCCCGGGGAAGTCGGTCTCGTCAAGGTCGTCCGGATACTTGCCAAAGCCAAGGACCTTCCTGCGCACGTCCACGCGGAAGGCGCGCTTCCCCACGCCGTAATCGTCGCCGCGCTCGAGCGCCGGGTCAATCTCGGCCTCGCCGCGCAGAATCTTGGCGGCGAGCAGAATGCCCTCGATGATCTTCTTGTAGCCGGTGCAGCGGCACACGTTGCCGCTGATGGCGCGCTTGACGTCGTCCTCGGAGGGGTTGGGGGTGGCGCGGATGCAGGCCGCGCCGCTGATCACCATGCCGGGGATGCAGAAGCCGCACTGCACGGCGCCCACCGCGCCAAAGGCGTAGACGAAGGCCTCCCGCTCCTCGTAGGTGAGACCCTCCACCGTGGTGACCTCGTGGCCGCTCGCGAGCTTCGTGGTGAGGACGCACGCGCGCACGGCGCGCCCGTCCACGATCACCATGCAGGCCCCGCACGCCCCCTCTGAGCAGCCGTCCTTGGCGGAGTGAATACCCAGGTCGTCACGCAGGAAGCGCAGCAGCGGCTTGTTCTCCAGAACCGTGTGCTCGCGCCCGTTCACGAGGAAGGTGTAGGTCTCGCGGGCCTCGGCCCGCTTGGCGCGCCGTATCTCTGCCAGGGCCTCCGCACGGGCCTCCCTGCGGGCCTTCGCAGGCGTGTTGAGTGCGCTCACGCGCACGTCGATCTTTGCCATGTCGTCCCCCTACTTATCCGCGAACAGGCCAAAGGCGTCGGAGATGGCGCCGCGCGGGCACTTCGTGGCGCACATGCCGCACGCCACGCACGCGCCGTAGTCGATGGACGCGTGACGGTTGACGAGGCATAAGGCATCGGCCGGGCACAACCTCACGCAGATGCCGCAGGCAATGCAGCTGAGCGTGCACTTCTCGCGCGAGACCTTGGGGACGGACGTGTTGGCGCAGCGCACCCTGATCGGGCGGCTGGGGTCGACCATCTCGATGATGCCCTTGGGGCACTTGCGCATGCAGGCGGTGCAGCCGCGGCAGCGGTCGCGCTCCACGAAGGCCACGCCGCGCTCGTTGATGGCGATGGCCTGGAACTTGCAGGCCTCCACGCACACGCCGCAGCCGATGCAGCCCTGGCCGCAGACGGTGCCGCCCTCGTGCGCGGGGCTCCCCCCGCCGCAGCGCACGAACGCCACGGGACGGGGGCCCTTGGGGCGCCGGGCGCCCCTGTTGATGGCAGCCATGGCCTACCTCGAAATCAGGTAGCCATAGGAGTCGCGCACGGCCAGGATGGTCAGGCGCACCTCCTCGGGCAGGCCGCAGGACGCGTCCTCGACGTTGTAGGTGGCCACGCCCGAGGCGAGGCGCACGCGCGCCGTGCCGTCCGCAAGCGGCAGCCAGCCGCGGTTCTCGGAGTTGTCCATGTCCTCGGCGCTCCAGAAGAGCGTGAGCTTGTCCTTGTAAGGGCGGCCCTCCCACGGGCAGAACACGGCGCAGTTGCCGCACTCGTTGCACATGCCGTCCACGTGGACCACCTGGTGCTGCGCGAGCCCCGGCACCTCGATGGCCACGTTGGCGCGGTTGGGGCACACGTCGCAGCAGGCCTCGCAGACGCGCGCGCAGCCCAGGCAGCGGGAGTTGGCGCAAGGGCTCTCGGCGCAGGCGAGGGTACCCTTGCGCTCGTAGCAGCCCTCCACGGTTGCCGCGGCGTTGGCGGCCGCATAGGCGTCGAAGCTGGCGCCCACCATGGCCATCGCCACCTGCTGGGCGTCGGCGATGGCCTCCACGAAGGTGGCCGGTCCGCGACGGCAGTCGCCCGCAGCCCAGACGCCGTCCACGCCGGTGGCACAACCGGCGGGGCGACCCTTGCGGTCGAGCTCCACGCCGGCGCTCGCGTACACGCCGTCCTCGATGTGCTCGCCCACAGCGCAGATCACGGCCGTGGCGGGCACCTGAACCGTCTCGCCGGTAGGAACGGGAGAGCGGCGGCCAGAGTCGTCCGGCTCGCCAAGCGCCATGCGCTCGCAGGTGAGCGCGCCGTCTGCCACGCCCTTGGGGGCCAGCAGCTCGCAGAACTCCACGCCATCCTCGAGGGCCTCCCGCAGCTCCTCCTCGTCTGCCGGCATGTAGCGCTTGGTGCGGCGGTAGACGATGCGCACGTTCTCGACGCCCGGCAGGCGCTTGGCCACGCGCGCGGCGTCCATGGCAGTGTTGCCCGCGCCCACGATCACGATGTCCGTGCCAAGCGCGGAGAGGTCCTCGCCGGCCTTGGCGGCGGTGAGGAACTCGAGCACGTCGTGTTCCCTGCCATACTCCAGGCCCACGTGGCCGGGCGCCCAGGCACCCACGCACACCACGACGTCCGTAAAGCCCTCGGCCTTGAGCTCCTCGACGCTCGCGACCTCGCGACCGAGCTGGACCTTGGCACCAAAGGCGAGGCAAAGCGCCACGTCGGCATCGATGTCCGCCGCGGGGATGCGGAACTCCGGAATCACGAGGCGCGCCACGCCGCCCAGGGTGTCGGCACGTTCGATGATGGTGACCTCCGCGCCGGCACGTGTGAGGAAGAAGGCGGTGGCGAGGCCGGCCGGGCCTCCGCCCACCACGGCCACGCGCTTGCCGTGCGCGCCAGGCACGGGTGCCGCCGGCGAGGCCCTGAGCTCGGCGAGCACCGTCTCGAAGCCGCCATGTGCGGCCACGAGCTTGCTCTCGCGGATCTTGGCGCCCCCGGGCTCGTAGAAGGCGCGCTCGCACTTGGAGCCGCAGGGGTGCGGGCAGAGGTTGCCGGTGATGTGCGGCAGGGCGTTGCGCGAGAGCACGATGCGCAGGGCCTCGTCCAGGTCTCCCCCGTCAACGGCGTGCAGGTAGGCAGGGATGTCTTGCTTGATAGGGCAGCCGCCGCGGCACGGGGCCGTGAAGCAGCTGGTGAGCGGCAGGGGCTCGGAGAGCTTGTGGGGCTTCGCCGGCTTGATCGGCTTCTTGTAGAGCTCGCTCGTGGCAACCGCGTCGTCCAGCGCGGCCACGGCGGCCACGTCCACGCTGTCCTTGCGCGTTACGCCCTCCAGGATGTGGGCGATCTGGCTGAAGCGCTCGTAGCCGCCGGGCTTCAGCACCGTGGTGGCCATGGTGATGGGCCAGATGCCAGCTTCGTAGAGGCCGCGGATGTTGCGGGCGTCGGCGCCGCCGGAGTAGGAGATGCGAAGCTTGCCCGCAAACTGCTCGGAGATGCGGCGCGCCAGGTGGATGGTGAGCGCATAGAGCGAGCGCCCGCTCATGTACATCTCTTCGCTCGGCAGTTCGCCTGCCGTCACGTCCACCGGGAAGGTATTCGTGAGCTTCACGCCAAAGGCCAGGCCCAGCTCGCCGGTGAGCTTCATGAGACGCTCGAACATGGGTACGGCGTCAGCCCACTGGAGGTCCTCCACGAAGTGCCTGTCGTCGAAGGCGATGTAGTCAAAGCCCAGGCCGTCGAGGCGCGTGCGCGCGTAGTCGTAGCCCAGCAGCGTGGGGTTGCACTTGATGTAGGTGTTGAGGTGCTTCTCGCGGATGAGGTAGGTGGCGATGCGCTCAATCTCGTCGGGCGGGCAGCCGTGGAGGGTGGATTCGGTGACGCTCGTGGACACATGCGGCGACACGGACCCCACGAAGGCTTCGTCCACATGCTCGAAGCGCCCCAGGTTGGCAAGCGCCCAGGAGCGGCACTCGGCCCAGATGGCCGTCGCACTCGCGTCCTTCATGCCCTCGATGTAGGCGTCCACCTTAGGGCTCTTGATGCCCTCGAGGTCATAGCCAACGCTCATGTTGAAGACGAAGCCGTCCGCCGCGCCCAGGCCAAACTCGCGCGAGAGCAGCTTGCAGGCCCACCAGGCCTTGATGTACTCGTCCATGGCGTCCGGCACGGTGAGCTCGGTGGACCACTCGCAGTTGTAGCACTCGTCCTCAGCCACGATGCAGGGCTTGGCGACGCAGCGGGAGAGCTCCTCGCCGTCCATCACCTGCACGGTCTTGAGCTCAAAGAAGCGCGAGCCGGCTACGTAGGAGGCCACGATGTTCTGGGCGAGCTGGGAGTTGGGGCCGGCGGCCGGGCCAAAGGGCGTCTCGATGCGCTCCGAGAAAATCGGGTCGGCGCCGCCCTCGTGCCTCACGACCTTGCGGACGCCAAAGATGCTGCCGTGGGTCTCGTGCTCGGCAAAGATCCAGTCCATGAGCTGTGCGAACGGGATCGGCCTCATGATGTCGCTCATAGCGAGCTCCTCTCCTGTGCCGCCGAGACCGCGCGGCGGCACGCGAATGGATGCCACGCTCCCCTGGCGTGGGGCAGCCCCGCGGAGGCCGCCATCCCGGGCTCCCCAGCCCGGGCCTCTATGTAAAGCGGTGCGAGCCAGAAGGCGCACGCACGAACACAACACCCTCCCGCCCCAGGCCATGGGGCCCAGCGGGAGCGCGCCAGCGCCCTCCGCCCCTGGCCCTGGACCTGGCAAGAGGGCTCCTCGGTGCCTAGTAGGTACGCTTGTTCAGCCGGCCCCAGAGCTTCTTGGCCTCTTCGAGGGTCCAGGCGTTGACGCGCTCCTCGTCAAAGGCCACGAACTCGCGGTCCTTGTACAGGACGCGGCCGTTCACGATGGTGGTGCGGCAGTTCTTGCCCATCATCCCGAAGAGCATGTGGCCGTCCACGTTCTCGCCAGAGAACGGGGTGAAGGCCGGGTAGTCCATCACGATGACGTCGGCGGCGGCACCCGAGCGCAGCACGCCGATCTGGCGGCCAAAGTACTTGGTGGCCATGGCGGCGTTGTTGCGGAAGAGCATCTGCATGGCCTCACCCCAGCCAACGTTGGGCATGGCGGCGTTGTGGCGCTGGATGCAGATGAAGGCCTTGAGACTCTCGAGCATGTCGTGCGTGTAGGCGTCGGTGCCCATGCACACGTCGATGCCGCGGCGGAAGAACTCAAGCACGGGCGCGCACCCCACGGCGTTGCCCATGTTGGACTCGGGATTGTTGACGAGGTGGGTGCCCGTCTCGCGCACAATCTCCATCTCCGCCGGCGTCACATGGATGCAGTGGCCGAGCATCGTGTCGGGACCCAAAAGGCCGTGCTGCAGCAGGCGTTCCACGGGCGTGATGCCGCCACGCCTCTCGCGGGAGTCCCAGACGTCGTTCATGCCCTCGCAGACATGGATGTGGAAGCCGGTGAGGCCGTCGTTGGCCTCGGCCATCTTGTCCATCGTCTCGTCGGAGAGGGTGAAGGTGGCGTGCCCGCCAAACATGGCGGCCACCATGTGGTTGTCGCCACTGGCGCGAGCCTCGGCCGCCCAGCGGGCAAACTCGGCATTCTCGGCGATGGCCTGGTCGCACTTCTCCTGGCCGTCGCGGTCGCTCGTCTCGTAGCAGAGGCAGGCGCGAATGCCGCACTCCTCGGCCACGTCCTTGATGGCAAAGAGGCTGCCGGGAACCTCGCAGAAGCTCGCGTGGTGATCGAAGATGGTGGTCACGCCGTCTCGCAGGCTGTCGAGGATCGTGGCGTAGGCGCTCGCGCGGTCCCCGTCAAGCGTGAGGTTGCGGTCAATCTTCCACCACTGCTGCTCGAGGTTCTCCAGGAAGTTGTGGGGGTTGCAGCCCTCGATGGCAAGCCCGCGGGCAAGTCCGGAGTAGATGTGGGTGTGGCAGTTCACGAGGCCCGGCATGATGACGCCTCCGTGGGCGTCCACGTACTCGGCTCCCGGGTGCGCCGCCTTGAGCTCGGCCTCGTCGCCCACGGCGCAGATGCTGTCGCCGTCGATGGCCACGGCGCCACGCTCCAGGTAGGGCGCCTCGTCGTCTCGGGTGATGATGCGTCCGTTCCCAACAATGAGCATGATGCTCCCTTCTTCGTCGCAGGCGGGGTTTAACACCTCGACGTGGCCGTTGCGCGACGCGGCGCTGGCCGGCTGCCGCACGTGCGCCCACGAGGCGGCAACGCTCCTGCGACCCTGGGCCTGACGCGTGATGCGGGCACCTCCCCCGCAGCGTGAGAGCCGTGGCACCCACGCAACTCGCGCCCCGAGGCAGCGCTCGCGCGCAGCCTCAGGCAGTGATACTAATCATTATTCAGACAACCAGACAAAAAGTTTGCCAGCTCGATACAAATACGGGCGAACGGTCGAAACTACTATGCGAACGGGACGCAACAAGCCTGTCGCACGCCCGAAACATGGCGCCCGACCTCGGATTTCGTTATAGTCTCGAAAGCGATACGAAACATGCGCGACACAGTGCGTGCCGCAAGGCGCACAATGGACGCCGAGCGACGCACGCCACCACGCGCGGCGCACGGACGCCGGGCATGGCCAAATGCGCCGCGTGGCACTCCGGATGGCCGGGGGCGGGAGCGTCACGCGACGGCACAGAGGGACGGGAGAGACAGATGGCCGAGAACACGATGATCGACGCCAGCGAGGCGCGCAGGCTCACCGAGGCCGCAGACCCCAACCGCGAGTATGCCGAGGCCGACACCCTCGCCCAGAGCGCCCTGTCGTGGGCGCTCAGGAACGCCGAGGGCCGCACCGACACCCGCGTGCGCACCTATGCCCAGCACGGTCACACGCACCTCTCCCTCAAATTCGCCCCCGGCTCGGGCGACGGCCGAGGCAACGGCAACTCCTTCTACAACGACCTGCTCGGCAACAGCAACGTGGCCGTGGCCGACGCCATCTGCGACATCATCTACGGGCGCGACCAGCAGCTCATCTCGCCGCTGCAGTCGAAGCGCCTGCTCAACACCTACAGCACGCGCCTCGCCAGGTTCGTCAGGACGCTTGGCCGGCTGGGCTACGAGGTCACCACCGGCAGCGAGCAATACGGCAACGCCAACCTCGATGACAGCACCATCATCGTGAGCTGGTAACCCCAGCCGCGAACCAGCGAACCGGCGGAGACGGGGTCAAATGGACCACCTGATCCCTACGGGAACGGGACCCAACGGCCCAACGAGCGGCCCTGCGGGGACGGGGCCATCCGAGGTCTCCTGCCTCCATATCCAAGCCCCGTCCCACGTCACGCGCCCACTCGCCCGCTACAACGTGGCCTTGATGGCAGAGATCTCGTCGTCGGAGACCAGCGAGCCATCCTTGATTTGCTCGGCATAGTCGGTGATCTTGGCCTGGACGTCGGCCGGCACCTTGTCGGAGAACTTGCCGAGGTAGACGCCACCGTTACCCATGTTGGCCTCGATCACCTTGCCGCCGCCGAAGGAGCCCGACTCCACCTCGTCCATCGCGGTACCAAACATCCAGTCGGTGACCGTCGAGGTGATGACGCAAGGGTTGTCATCACCCACGATGTCGATGGGCTGGGCGATGTCGAAGTGCGTGTCGGCGCTGGCAGCCTCGAGTGCCTGGCGGGCACCGTTGTCGACGGCCGAGGCGTCGCCCCACATCACATCGACGTCATTCGTATTGATCCACTGCTCGGTGAGCTTGGAGCCGAAGGAGGCGTCGGTGAAGCCCGCCTCGAAGTTGTAGTGGCCCTCCGTGCCCCGGCGCACCTTCTGGGCCGCCGCGAGGTAGGCGGCGTACTTGGTGAGCGTCGTGGGGAGCCGCATGCCACCGATGAAGCCGATGTGGCCGCTCGCGGTCATGAGACCCGCGGCGATGCCGGCGAGCGCACCGGTCTGCGCGAGGTTGACCTGCACCGTCTCGAGGTTGTCGAGGGTCTCGTAGTCGGCGAGGTCGGTGTCGGGATCGGTGTTGGTCATGAGGAACTTGACGTTGGGATTGGCGTCGGCCGCCTCGGTCACCACGTCGCCCCAGGCCGAGACGAACTCGTTGCCCGCGGCGATGATGAGGTTCACGCCCAAATCGACGTAGGACTGCGCCGCGGTGGCCGCG